>Ga0233437_1007401_pt1 | contig 10641 bp, 7 predicted proteins | sample SI_122_August201_FD_182714 | JGI IMG/M metagenome (GOLD analysis project Ga0233437, IMG submission 182714) | Seawater microbial communities from Saanich Inlet, British Columbia, Canada - SI_122_August2016_200_MG | ecosystem: Environmental > Aquatic > Marine > Inlet | place: Canada: British... | reverse complement strand
TCTGGACTACACTTTCAATAGTATCCTTCCATCCATTTAAAATTCCTTTAAGTTCTTCGCTATAATCCACTTTAATTCACTATTTTTAAAAAAAAGAATAAATGATCATTTAAGAAGGTAACTAGTTGACTTAATCCGCTTGTTGTTTAAAAGAAGTTAATCAAAAAGAGCCATCATGTCTTCGTAGTGTGGAAAAATTGAAGAAGGGATTTCTTCAGGAGGGATTTCTAAAGAAAAGAATTTATCTTTATACTCTTGAGCTTCTTCACCCCTACCTAAACGTTTTGAGGAAGCGGCTAAACTTAGATAGGCCATTTGCTCAAATTCATCATTCTCGCCTTCAGATAATTTTAAAAGAGATTGTGCTAAATCATTTACTTTTCTTACATTTCTTAACCATTTGATAGGACTAGATTCATTTTTATTAACAACGAGATAGGCATCAAATAATTCTGCGTGTGCATAAAGGAGGAAATCTAAAGGAGAAGGCCCCTCATTTATTGAAGCCTGAAGATCTTCTTTTGTAAAACTTTCAATTCTAGATTTAAATTGGGAGAGTGCATTTTCTAATAGTGAGATGCCTTCATAAATTAATTGCTCTCCTGTATCTAATTCCGCCAAGTAAGCAATTTGGGCTGCACTTACATTAACTATGCCCATATAAAAACCTTTTTCAACTGCTAATTCTGGAGCATTTGTGTTTGATATTTGTGCAAGAGAAGACATAAGAAACTCTAATCCTAAATTTAACTCAGATAATGTTAATATCTCACCTATAAAAAAAGCATCTGCCACACTCGTAGCCTGATTAGTAATAGCACACCAACCCTCTAAAATTCCTTCAAGTTCTTTACTATGTGCCATTTTACTATTAAAAAAGAGAATTTATGATCATTTAAAAATCAAACTAAGGTGGATTCGCATATAATAAATCAACTAACTTTGAAGAATTAAAGATTAATTGGTCTGCTCCTTCGTTGATTAAACCCTCAATTCTGTATGAGGGCGAGCCTAATTGGAATTCTTTTGTGATGGGTTGTTTATTGCCGGTTGCTGAGTCATATAAAAAAGGGATGTCTTCTTCTATAATTACTGCTAAATCTTGAGGTCTTGAAAAATAATAATCAGGGATTGCATCATTAATTATTAATTCTTGAGGCAAGAAAGGTTTTGAACTAAGAATACCAATTGTAATACCCATACTAAGTAAACTAAATCTGCCAAAATGCTTTAACATTTTTTTCATGAAATAAAAAAGAAAATAGAATTTAATAAAAATAATTTAATAAAAATCGGAAAATCTTCAGAATAATGCTAACCCTAAAACTATGATCACATCTAAAATCATCCAAGATACATTTGTAAAAATGATTGGTTTATCTTTATGAATAATTCCATACATTAACCAAAATGTTGCAATTAAAAAATATGAAATCCAAGTAATAATTGAGACACCTGCTGTATTTTTCTCAACCCATATTTTAAAGATTTGAGGTAAGGTCATTAAAATTGCAAAAACTGCAACAAAGTAAACACCTTTATCTATGAAACTCTTAAACTTATTAGGGTGAGGAAACTTCTCAAACTTTTTATGAATTCTTTTTCTAATGTGAAGATGATGAGTGCCTAAACTATGTTTCATCTTTCTAACTTTTCCAAATCAATATATAAGACTATTGTTCGAATGGAAGTATTAAATCAAGTGTTGTTTTTTCTACATCTTTAGATTTGGCAACTTCTGAAGCTAATATAACTCCATCTGCTCCATAATCTAAAGCAATTCTTACATCTTCTGATGTTCTTACACCTGCACCAATTAATAGTTTAATTCCATCTTTTTTTAATCTTGCAACTGAGTCTTTGATTAATTCTGGTTTACCTGTGCTTACTGAAACATCTGATCCAATTAATTCAGGTGGTTCAATTGCAATGTAGTCTGGTTTGAAAGGAATGATTTTTTCTCCAGTTTCAACTGTGTCTGCACAGACTACTGTGATTAAATTATTCGCTTTTGCTTTTGCAACAATATTTCCAATTTTATCGAGAGGAATTTGATGTTCAGAATGATTAATTAAAGTACCAGTTGCACCTATCTCTTTTACGGTTTCTGCTGGGATTGATCCAGTGAATTTACCTAATGATACATCATCCACTTTTTGAGAGAATAACTCAACTTGTGTTTGATCTTTTAACAACCTAAGGTCTAGTAATTGTGGACAAACTATAACTTTTGTATTGTGTTCTTTTGCTACCTTTTCTATTTGTTTTGCAACAATTACTCCTTTATTACCAGCAGTTTCTTTATATGTTTTGAAATTTATTATTATCATGTAAAGATAAAAAGAAAAAGAAGTAAATAAATGTTTTTATAATTTTTGAATTGATTCACGGAATTCTCTTGCAATTTCCTGAGCAGGAATATCTCCAATATTTATCATTGGTAGAGTATATGGTGGCCTTATAGTATTTATTGATACGTATTCAGGAAAACTTAAAGAGCATGACATTTCTAAAGAATCCATAACTGCCTCATGCAATGCAAATAAAATTATCTCCTGATAAACTTTTCCAAAAAGAGGGCTATAAGTTCTCGCCATTTTAATCCAAGCATGCTCGCAAGATAAGGGATTACCTCCATCACCGTCCAATGTTTTACGAATAATTAATTGATGAATTAAATCGTTAAACATATATTCATTTCTTTTCTCTCGTTCTAATTTTGGAATTGGGATAACTAAGGGATTTGGAAGACTTATTCCCCCTCCAACGATAGAGCACTCCAATTTAGATTGCCGCCAAGGAAGGTCAGTAATTTCAACAATAGCATCAGCAAGATCCTTTCCTACATCTCTCCACATATGCCTGAAATAATCAACATAACGTTTTAGTGATAATGAACTAAAAAGAAAAGGATCCGAAACATAAGGAATAAATTCAGATTCTTCTTCTAAAATCTCATTCCATACTTTTGGGATTACAAATCCTAACAAAAGCTTCTTATCCATTTCAAACAACAACTACATCACGATGTTTGACTCTTCTGATTCTATCGTTTGAGATTGTGAATCTTGCTTTATAGATTCCTGGTTCTGTGTCCTTTGGAATTCTAATTTCAAGTTTTCTCATCTCTTCGTTAGATTCTTCTAAATCAAATCTTCCGCTAGTTGCGTAAACTCCTAGATCTGGAATTGTTACTGTGATCTTAGTTCTGTCAAGTTCACGGTTACCAATGTTTCCAACATTTACCCAGGCATTAAAGACTTCTCCTGGTCTAACTGTTTTCTTTTCAAACATGATTGAGTCAACTCTTAAAGCATCAAATGCTTCTTTTCTTACAGTTACTTTAACAGTTCTTGTAACTGTATCGATTCCATCAAATGCTTTTACTTTGACTTCATATTTTCCATTGTCTCCTTCCTTAGTTTGCCAGACACCATCATCACCAACAGGCATTGAAATTGTAATTGTTAGTTCATCTTCATCTAAGTCAGATACAACTGGTTCAATAATTACTATTTCTCCTTCGGTTACAGTAATGTCTTTAATTGGACTAATGAAAGGTTTATGATTACCAAACTCAACAACTACAACATCAAATTCTTCAGTTGAAGTTGCACCATGTGCATCAGTTGCACCTACACTTGTAGGATAAATTCCTGCATCTGTAAAGTCAGTTTGCCATTGTCCATTTGATTTTAGAGGTGTTGCAAATGTAATTGTGAATGCATCTCCATCTGGATCAGTAATTACTGGAATAACTTTTACAAGTTCTCCTTCAGTTACAATCACTTGATCAATTGGTTGAATGACTGGTGCGTCGTTTACACAATTTTGATCAATGTCATCATCGATTATTTCAACTGCATCTGGATGGATGCTTGCGTCGTTATCGTTACAATCAATATCTGTAGTGTAACCATCGTTATCCTTATCATTTGGATATGGATCACAAACATCTCCCATGCCATCTCCATCAGTATCTAACTGATCTGGGTTTGGAACAATAATACAATTGTCATCTACATCAAAGATTCCATCGTTATCGCTATCAGGATCACAAGCGTCTCCTAGATTATCATTATCATAATCTAATTGATCTGGATTTGCAATAAATTGACAATTATCTGGATCATCTAAGATTCCATCATTATCATCGTCATCATCACAAACATCTCCTTTCTTATCTTTATCATTATCTAATTGATCTGGATTCTTATCATAGACACAATTATCGTCTATATTTGGAATTCCATCTTCATCAATGTCACCATCGCAGACATCACCAATTCCATCATCGTCTGTATCTAATTGATCAACATTAGCAATAAACTGACAATTATCATCATCATCTAAATGTCCATCATCATCGTCATCATCATCACAAGCATCTCCATCTGGATCTGTATCGTGATTTAATTGATCGAAGTTTTTAATGAATTGACAGTTATCAAAAATATCTTTGATTCCATCATTATCATCATCTGGATCTACACAATCTGCAAGATCGTCCCCATCATTGTTAGGGAATCCTTCATCTATATCTTTATCACAATCATTGTCAAGTCCATCACAAATTTCTTCTGCTTCTGGATTAATCAATGGATGATCATCTACACAATCATCTGATGTTGATGAAGTGTAGGAATCATCTGCTGAACATAAGCATTTTGAATTATCAATTCCAAATCCATCATGATCGCCATCATAGTAAAAAGTAATACAACCAAATGCATCTTCTTCATCTGTTAATTTATCACAATCATCATCTTCACCGTTACAGATTTCGTCTGCACCTGGGAAAATGTTTTGATCTGTATCATCACAATCGCCATTTTGAGTGGCGTCATAATCAAATTCAGGTTCACATAAACATTTTGCTTCTAAGGTTTTACCATAATCATCATGATCTGCGTCTTCATAATAAAGAGTACATTCTAATGCATCTTCTTCATCAATCTCGCCATTACAATTATTATCTAAACCATCGCCACAAAGTTCTAATGCGCCTGGGTTAATTGCTGGTAAATCATCTCTACAATCTAAACTATTTGCTGAATATCCGGTAGGAAGTCCGCAAGCTTCAATTGTTACTGATAAGTTTCCATAACCATCGCCATCATCATCAAAGTAATAAGTTGTGGTTAGACCAACATCGGTTTCACCATCACAATCATTATCTACTTCATCACATAAAGTTTCAAGTTCTTGATAACCTGTGAAAACATAATAGTCTTCCCAAACTCCAACTACACAAGCTTGTCTTGTTTCATGACAAATTCCTTCTTGGTTTGAGTTTAGAGGTGCAGTTACTCCTGAACCATCTAATGTGTTTTCATTACAATCATCATCTACATTATTACATTCTTCTACTGCACCTGGATAGATTAATGGATTATCATCAACACAATCATTTGTATCTTCTGTATCATAATCTCCATCTGGTGAGCATAAGCATCTTGAATCATCAGTTCCGAATAAATCACCATCTCCATCTAAATAGAAAGTGATACATTCTAATGCGTTTTCTTCATCAGTTTCGCCATTACAATTATTATCTAAACCATCGCCACAAAGTTCTAAAGCGCTTGGATTAATTGCTGGTAAATCATCTCGACAATCTAAGCTATTTGCTGAATATCCAGTAGGAAGTCCACAAGCTTCAATTGTTATTGATGCATTTCCGTAACCATCGTCATCATCATCAAAGTAATAAGTTGTGGTTAAATCTTCATCAGTTTCACCATCACAATCGTTATCAATTTCATCACAACTTTCTTCATCTTCTTCATAGCCTGGAATGGTGTAATAATAATCTTCCCAGTCTCCTTCTGAACAAAATTGTTGTGAGCCAAAACAAACTCCTTCTTGAATATTATTCATTGGAGCAACAACACCAGAACCATCTGCAGTTGTTGAGTCACAATCATCGTTTACTCCATTACATTCTTCTACTGCACCTGGATAGATTAATGGATTGTCATCAACACAATCATTTGTTGCTTCTGTATCGTAATCTCCATCTGGTGAGCATAGACATCTTGAATCATCAGTTCCGAATAAATCACCATCACCATCTAAATAGAAGATAGTACATTCTAAGGCGTCTTCTTCATCAGTTTCGCCATTACAATTATTATCTAAACCATCGCCACAAAGTTCTAAAGCGGCTGGATTAATTGCTGGTAAATCATCTCTACAATCTAAACTGTTTTCTGAATATCCGGTAGGAAGTCCACAAGCTTCAATTGTTACTGATAAGTTTCCGTAACCATCTTCATCATCATCAAAGTAATAAGTTGTGGTTAAATCTTCATCAACTGATCCATCACAATCGTTATCTACTCCATCACAGTTTTCTTCAGTTGCTTCATAACCTGTGAAAACATAATAGTCTTCCCAAACTCCAACTACACAAGCTTGTCTAGTTTCATGACAAATTCCTTCTTGATTTGAGTTTAAAGGAGCAGTAACGCCTGAGCCATCTAAAGTATTTTCATCACAATCATCATCAAGATTATTGCAAATTTCAGTAGCCCCAGGGTTAATTGAAGGATTATTATCTACACAATCACCATTAGTGGTTGCTACATAAAATCCTTCGCCTGAGCATAAACATTTTGAGTCTGAAGAACCATAATCATCATAGTCTCCATCATAGAAAAACATAGTACAACCAGTTGCATCTTCTTCATCTGTTAGAGTATCACAATCATTGTCAACTAAATCACAGACTTCATCTGCACCTGGATAGATTAATTTATTTGAATCGTTACAATCCTCATCTGAATTAAAACCGTCTCCATCTTTATCGCCAACTAAAACTGTAAAAGTTCCTTGGTCTGAATAAGTTGGTGTTCCAAATAAATCTGTTACAATTACGCTATAAACAACAACGTCACCTGCATTAAACTTGCCTAAATCTGCAACCCAATTAGGATCGCTAAAAGTCATTTGCATAGGTGGATAAGCAAAACCATTTACTCCATAACCAACAATAGCTGTGTCTAAATCATCATTGTCATCAACTAATGCTTTAATTATTACATCATCTGTTTCTGTTGGGGCAGAAGGTTCGTGCCATGCGTTTTCTATAACTAATGGATCTAAACATTCTACATCTAAAGTTTGACCGAAGGAGTCAAAGAAATCAAATTCTTCACATTCATAATCTTCAATATATAATCTGAATTCGGAATCTGTGTTAAAACCAATTCTGTCTCCAGTGTTAAAGTTGCCTGAGTCTTTTTCATAAACATAAGAATCATCAACACTTCCTTGATATTCATAACCTTGGTTTTCTCCGTCTAAAACTTGAATTTTATATGTTAAACCAAGCGGTGCAGGTTCACCATCAATTAAAATTTGACCTTGAATATAATTAGGATCTAAATCACAATTGTATTCTCCTCCTGTTAAAGTATAAAAAGTTTGAACTGATGAGGTTTCACAATTATCTTCAGCATCACAAACTTCAACTTGATAATAATATAATGAGCCTTCATCTAATCCTTGAGCTTCAAATAAATGAGGTAACATAAATCCGTTGTCAAAAACAACATTACCAAAAGCCTCAGTTAAACCATATTCGATTCTTACGCTTGAAGGTTCGTCTGTTTGAACTGAAAAGTCAACATTGTTAACCTCAGGAGTTACAGATAATGAAGTAATTTGAGGTGGGGTTGTATCAAGTTCAATAACACTTACTTGAGTGTCTCCTAAAGTATTTACAACAGTGGTTCCATCAGCTGCAAAAGTTCCTTGAAAGTCATATAGACCAGGAATTAAAGGAGTTTGAACTGTATAAGTATGAGTGCCATCTAAGGCAGGCATTACAAACCATTTTAGGGTTTCGCCATTTGTAGTTAATGTACCATCGCCAGGATCAGTAACTACCCATCCTAATGGAAATTCTTCTACAATTGCATAATAGCTTTCGCTATCTGCATCAACAGTTAATGTAACAACTAACGGTGAATCATCTTCTGGTGTCATAGAAGAAAAACTTCTTGTTACAGAGAATCCTGCAACTAAGTTAACTAGTAGTAAAAATACAATTGGAACCAAAACTGTTTTTTTCATTTATTTAACCCCCTAACAAATTGGACTTGTTTTCCACTCGTCCACGACCTCAAGTAAATCTTGTATAGTTAGATCATCACTTAATTTCCATAATTCAACAAAATTTAGAAATTCAGTAAAGCTAATGCAACCATCCAAGTTTGTATCAGCAATATTATATCCTAATGGATTTGCTGAGCCTGGTGTTGGTTGTGTTACAACAAAATCTGAACTTGAGTCAGTATCATAACCATCCTCTTTTCTACTAATTGATTCTCCTTCATTATGTGCAATCCAATCTAGATCCACATAATCAACAAGAACATCATTACAATATATTGTAATCTCGTTTTCAAGATTAAATCCTTCAATTAAGATGAATGAGTCTTCTAGAGCAGTACCAGATAATTGTGCAACTAACCCCCCAGAGTGCACCGAACAACCATCTAAGTTTAGTTCTATTGGACTATAAAGTTCAATCCAGTTTGCAAGAGTTGAAAATTCATTGACTACAATATTTTGAACATTATATACTTCTATTGAAAATTCTTCTGTATCATTGTATCCAGTTATATCTTCCACTTCAAAAGTTAAAGTGTAAGTTCCTGCTTTTTCAAAGTCTAAATTAAATGTGTATTCGGTAGTATCAGAAACCAAAACATCATCTATTTTAATTTTATAACTTGTAATATCATCATCTAAATCAGATGCTTCAAAAGATAAAACATAAGACTCTCCTTCAAAGAATTGTGAAGGAACATTTGTAGATGTTATTACAGGTTCGTGATCTGTATAAGTAATAATTAATCTTGGATCATTTACTGGATTTTCATCTGATAAAAATAATCTATAATTTTCTTCAATTGCTTCATTATTGGCTTTTAATCCAAATGAATAAATTCCAGTTTTATCAAGAAGTTCTTCTGTTACATCAAATGATTTTAAACCTGGTGAATCAATAACTTGTGACGAGATTAAATCATTAAATACAAAAGAATTATCGTATGTTAATACATTTTCATCCCAAGTGTTGACTACATTATGTAATTCGATTTCAGGACTTCCTACACCACCAATTGAATATATTTGTAATTCAATCTTTTCAACAACTAAGTCTGGAATTAAATCTAAATCAAATTTAATAAAAGATCTCATTTTTGGTGTTGTATATCTACCAACTTTTAATTGATAAGATTCTCCGTAGCTTTCATCTGAATTGTAATCGCTCTCGATCCTTGTGCTTTCAACTGCAGTTAACTCAAAAGAACCTTGCGCCACTGCTAGATTAATAAAAAGTACAAAAATCCAAAATACGATTAGTTTCTTCATTGCCCTTCGAAAGTAATATCAATTGCCCCACTGGTTTTAATGAAGTAACCCTTACCTGGTTCTAAAGAATCTAAACCGGTTGCTGACCAAAATTCTGTAGCATAATGATGTGCAATTTGGAAGCATTCAGGACCTTCTCTTGAAAAGATTTCTAGAATTTCAACGTGGTCAAGTAAATCTAAATCATATGTTTTTACAGTGTTAAACCCAATTAAGTTGATTCCTTCAACTAAACTTAAAGTTTGATCTACAGCAGGTAAAGCACCTGTAATAGTTAGATCATATTCAATGTTAGATTCAGTATAATAACCAACTTCTAATTCTAAATTTTCAAATCCATTTAGAGTCCAAGCATCGTTTTCATAAACAGCTTCTGTGTATGAACCGTCAGCTTCTCTTCGGAGGATTTTAGTTAATGGTTTGAAGACTGCATCTTGATAAGTTAAGCTTGGAATGAATGTGTCAAATGGAACTAAAGGTAAAGAAATTAATGTTCTACCTTGTTTAATTTGAATGTCATATTTACCAACAATGTTTTCATTAGTTTCTTCATTTCCGCTTTCATCAACTGCTCTTACAATGTAATATCTTTCATCATAATTACTTGCGTCTTCATCAACCCAAGTAGTTTCAGTTGTTGAATCTAAAGGAGTTGCGAAATTAAAGTTTTCGTGATCAATTGATGCATAAATATTGTAAGTGATTTCATCATCATCAATGACTTCATCCCATTGTAAGTTAACCTTTCCAGGTTCTGTTACATAGTCGATTAAGTTTTCAACACTTGCTGGATTTGTGAAATCTAAAGTTGTAAAAGTCTTTACATCTGATTCCACACAGTTATCTGATTTATCACAAGTTTCAATTTTAACAAAGTATTCTGTGTTATCTTCTAGATTTGCAACTGCTAATGTATTTTCTAATGTAAAATCAGCAACTGAGAATTCAAAAGCAAAAGTAAGTGCATTTGTGCCTAAGAAGACAGTTGCATCTGTTAATTCATTTGTTTCCCAAACTAAATCTGCAGTTGTATCTAAAACATTTTCTACATTAAAATTTAATATGATTGGATCTGTTAAATCTAGAGTTGTGAAAGAAAAGATTTCTGAGACTGAACATAGTCCGTCATTATTACAAGCTTCAATTTGATAAAAATATTCGGTTTCTGCAAGTAAAGAAGGTAATAAGACTAAGTGATTATGTGAGTACTCATTTCCTACAACTTCACTTCCTAAACTGTCAGTTAAACCATAA
>Ga0233437_1007399_pt1 | contig 10645 bp, 8 predicted proteins | sample SI_122_August201_FD_182714 | JGI IMG/M metagenome (GOLD analysis project Ga0233437, IMG submission 182714) | Seawater microbial communities from Saanich Inlet, British Columbia, Canada - SI_122_August2016_200_MG | ecosystem: Environmental > Aquatic > Marine > Inlet | place: Canada: British... | reverse complement strand
AAAGAGCCACACCCAAATGATATGACAAATGAAGAATGTGAAGTTTCAATCCTTGTTTTTCTGGATATGGAATTCAGACCTTATTATTAAGAGATACATATGCTAATCTATCAAAACGTTTCAATCCTTGTTTTTCTGGATATGGAATTCAGACTAGAGACCAAAATCTTCAGGATTCTGTCGTTGTAGAGTTTCAATCCTTGTTTTTCTGGATATGGAATTCAGACGATTTATCATCAGCAGCACAAAGTTATACTCAAGCGTTTCAATCCTTGTTTTTCTGGATATGGAATTCAGACCATCTTCGATGAAGATTGCCTATGGGCATACAATGATGTTTCAATCCTTGTTTTTCTGGATATGGAATTCAGACCCGAGGAAATAAAAAAGGAGGAAAAGGAGGAATAGGGTTTCAATCCTTGTTTTTCTGGATATGGAATTCAGACCCAAGAGAATGGAATCCAGAAAATACAACAAATACAAGTTTCAATCCTTGTTTTTCTGGATATGGAATTCAGACGTTCATGTGTTTGTTTTACATTACCTTCGTGATTTAGTTTCAATCCTTGTTTTTCTGGATATGGAATTCAGACATGATAAGCCGGGGCCGGGGTATCGGTTTGATCAGAGTTTCAATCCTTGTTTTTCTGGATATGGAATTCAGACCTTTTTTCCGAGCTTAAGGGCTTCAATCGCCAAGCGTTTCAATCCTTGTTTTTCTGGATATGGAATTCAGACAAGAACATCAAGAGCGAGTATATTAAAATTTTTGGGTTTCAATCCTTGTTTTTCTGGATATGGAATTCAGACTATGAATGTTATCGTTGATCACAACTTTTCCACGGGTTTCAATCCTTGTTTTTCTGGATATGGAATTCAGACAAAATATAGTTGAAGCAGCTAATAATTTAATTGAACAGTTTCAATCCTTGTTTTTCTGGATATGGAATTCAGACAGAATATATCCCAGGGCTTAGATCACTGAAAGTTAGTTTCAATCCTTGTTTTTCTGGATATGGAATTCAGACATTACGAAGGCACCGGATACGGGCTTGAACACTATGGTTTCAATCCTTGTTTTTCTGGATATGGAATTCAGACCCTATTTCTTAAAATACCCTTTAATTTTAAGTATGTTAAATGAATTTTCAAAGATCAATATAGTATAAATCATAACCCGTTTTATTAGATCCTGCATCATTCCTAAGCTACCAAAGAAAGAATAAAACTTTGTATTTATTGAGATATTTCAATATTTTTCAACTTTCACAAATATTTTTGTAACAGCAGTCAACACATCGTTTTTTATATTTTGTTGATTTAGGATATTTTCCATTTTCGATAATTAAGTTAATTTCTTCAATTGAGTCATTTAATTTCTTAAAATCACTTTTTGTTAAATTGACGTGAACTAATTTATTTTTGCTACGTGTATAAACAATATATCCATCATTAACTGCTACGCCATAATTGTCTCTAATTAATTTTCCGTAAAAAACCAACTGGAAATGATATGTTTCAAAAATTCTTTCCTTGAATTCTGCATACTTGTAATCCAAGGGCGCTGAACTCCCATCATCAAAGAATAAAATTTCATCGACAATGCCATATATTCCGGTGTCACTTCTCAGGTACACGTCGCTCGCTTTTTTAGCCACCCCAAGCTTGCGCCGTAAATATTCCGGGTTTGTTATCCTGATTTTTTCGTGTATCTTTCGCCCTTTTTCAACTTTAAATCTATTGCCCTGGTTTTCAGGAATATCCAGAACATTTTCAAAATATATAAATCTTGGGCAAAATAAATATTGCAGCATATGGGTTGCGGTTAAGATAAGAGTCTCCTTCAAACCAAAAAATATAAATATTTAAAAAGTGTATACTTCTTTGCTTTTTCTCATCCATCCGGTTTTTTTATCATAACAGACCGGCAGCATTGCCTTGCCAATATAGACAAAATTTGTATCATCATACTCTTTTTCTACTACAAAATTTGCAGGGACAGATATCACATAATCGTAAAAATCTTTTTTGATTTTTAGAAATTTAATTTTCCTATCCATTCTATTTTCGATTTGTCTTGTTTCAAGATAGTTTTTCCAGGTTTCCTGTGCTGCCTCATTCAATTCAATAAAGATATCTTTTCTGTCATAGTTTTCTTCGTCAATGAGCTTGAATTTATTAAAAACACTTAAAAATTGTAAATTTTCCATAAAATTCAAAATATCCATTGCAACATCGCTGCTTAGTCTTTGCTCAATTTGAGTGTAGTACTGATCCATGTTACTTAAAAAATCAGTTTCGCTGACAGTCTCATTATCGGCAATGATTTTTCTTGTTTGGGAAATTGAGAGTGGATTTTTACCATATATGTACTTTTCATAGGGGGTGTTATTGTGGGATTCATTTAAAATTTGAAAAATTCTGACATTGCCTTTTTCCTGTTTAAAATTCCGGTTACAACGTCCACACACCTGATTTATTGACTCCAGAGGTCCCATATCCCGCCAGACATTGTCGATATCAATATCAACACCGGCCTCAATCATTTGCGTTGATACGATTATTTTCCGATTCTTCAAACTTTGAATCTCCCGGATGGCAGCGAGTCTGTCCGCAGGAACAATATTGGTAGCCAGAAAAAACATTTCAGCCTGACAATCTGTATCGGAAATGCATTCAAACAATTCCAGAGCTGAATTCACTGTATTCATTACAAACAAAAAGGATTCATTATTTGATTGTATCTCCTTTTTACAAAGCGAAATATAATCTCCCAGGGGCATTGGCTGTTTTTCAAAAGTAATATTGACCCTGTCCAGTTTAGAAAAATATATTTGCTTTTCAGGGACAAGCTCAAGAATCTCTCTTTTATTAAATATTTTAGGCTGGGTTGCTGTAATTAAAATAAAATAGGTATTGAACACCTTGGAAAGGCAGGCCATTATTTTTCTTGCCATTTTCCAGTATTTGTATGGCAGGGACTGGATTTCATCACAAAGGACAATGGCATTTACCAATTTTTCAAACTTTATCAGCATCCTGTTTCGATTCGTAAGAAAGGTGTGAAAAAGCTGAAACATTGTTGTTACAACCACCTCAGACTCCCAGCTTTCAATCAAAAATCTGGATTCATCTGTGTCAAATTCATGACCATCAGATTTGAAAAACAGATCTGCCAGATGATGATGTTTTATTAAAATATCTGAATCAGGTTTTGCAAATATATCTTCAAAAACTTTATAATTTTGATCAATAATACTTGTGAATGGCAATGAATATATAATCCTGGGAAACTGACTTTTTTCATTTTCAAGTCTTTCCCGCAATTGAAGCGCAACAGAGAGGGAGGTAAATGTCTTACCGGTTCCTGTTGGCACATTCAGTGAAAAAATCTTATTTGATTCCAGGTCAATCTGCGAAACAGTCTTGTCCGCATCATTAAAAATACTTTGTCGTATAATATCCATACCAGTTTCAGGGGAATCAAAGTTCTTTTTAATATATTTTTTTACGGCATTTCCTTTAATACTCTTTCTTTTAAATTCAAATTCCCTTTTGAAAATGGCTTCTTCTTTATCCGATTGAACAAGAAGAGAAAAAAGATATTGGAAGATAAAATAGTATTCCAGTCTTTTGAAAAGGGTCTTTATTCTTTTTTTCTCGCCCCTGTATATGTTTTTTTTAAAATACTCTGAAAAACTCTCGGGAAACCCGGACCTCTTTATTTTTATATCGCTTTTTTTTTCAAGCAACGACAGCAGGTGGTCAAACTCTGTAGCATCAATACTGCGGAACTGGATATCAATATACTCATATTCGATATCCAGTTCATTTTTTTCATCGGTATTGTTCATCCTGATGGCGTTGTTAACATTTCCGTGATGTCGTTTAATCGCCAGAAAAATCAAAAAAGGCATTATTTCCCATAAATCATTGCCCGGCTTTGACCCGATTACAATTTTGCTGAGAATAAAATGGGCGATAACAGCTGATATTAAGGCATGATTGGTCTCTCTTTTCCCTTTCATTTCTGCTTTAACCTTTTCATCCTCTTCAAGCAGATAGTCCTGAAAAAAATGGGTTGCCTTACCGAAATCATGGCAGAATCCCATGATCCAAATAAGTTTCTGCCATAATTCTTGTTCAAAAAAAGTATCCAGCCCTGTTTTTTGGGCCATAAATTTTTTTTCACACATGTCTGCCACATTTTTCAGGTGATCAGCAAGCGGGACATCCGGGTGAGAAAACAGGCTAGAAGAAGACAATTTCATCCCCTTTCTCTGTTACCGACACCTGTTTCACCTTACAGGCTACAGGCAGGCCCATTCTCTCGAAAATAACATCTTCCCGCCGGGAAACCACCCTGTCCGGCATCATCTCAACAGGATAATTAATTTTGAATATTTCCCTGCCCGATTCAAACTCAATGGATTGGTCATCCAATAAGGCAGAACAGGGTATAACAGACTGAATCTTATACCACTTGTCCGTTGTAGATGAAATAATGGCCTGTTCGCCTAAAAATTCAAAATCCGCCAGCAGTTCACTTAAGCCAAGAGATATTGAATAATGGGACTTATGGGCCATAAGTTTGCCTTTAAGTGCATCATATATTTTGGGATCATGGTGGGAAAAGTAAATTTTAAAGCCGGGATCTTTTAGAAACTCGGTTCGAATTTGGGTTCTGTTATGAATTTTCCAGAAATGCCTTTTGGTATCAATCAGATTCTGGGTCCATCTTACTTTTTTCACCGGTTTTTCTATACAAATCGCCACGCTGTATTTTGAAGCATCCTGAAATTCTTCAAGGTAGGAATCTTTATCCAGCCCAATGATTGCTGAAATAATCCCAAAAACCGTGACCGGAGGGGGAAATTCAAAGGTCAATGGTGAAGTGGTTGTGTAAAACTTCTTAAAATGCCCATAATCTCCCCATAGCCTGAACACCAGCACCTTTATCATCACAGCACCTCGGTTGATTCATCCTTGAACCCATTTAGACTTGCCAAATCCACTTTTTCACCGTTCAGGCGAAACTGAATTTTTTCATCCGCAATAAAAGAGATGGATTGAATTTTGTCTTTTGCTTTTTCAATTTTACCGACCAATTCTGAAATATCGATCACATAATCCTCGGGCCTTCGTATCTTGGTGTCAATGACTTCAGATTCCAGATGGACAAGGTTATCCAGTTCGCCAATAAAAAAATCAGGTTCATTGTATGCAATGGAAAGCAGAAGCCGGGGCATCTGCCCGAACTTAGACCTTGAGATCAAGCCTTTGGTTCCGTTCCACAACGCTTTTTTTAAAGATTTTATATCTTCCAGTGCCAGCTTTGTATGCTTCCCTGCATTTTCATTTGCAATGCCATAAAATCCTATCAATGAATACGAAAGCATATATTCTTCCCGGAAGGTTTTTTTTGTCACACCCGGCTTTGATGCAAAAGCACCGGTACCCTTGAAAAACTGAAGGTTCACTGAATGCAATGACTTTCCCACCCTGAACTGAACAGGGCCTGTGTATGTCAGTGAACCGGAAACACTGGCCGCTTTCTTCCCTTTTTTCACTTTTAAATCCAGAGGAATCGTTGCTCCAAAAAGCCTTACATCAATGCAGTCCTTTAAAATATTATTTGAAATCGCTTTTTTCTGCTGCTCCGCAGACATTAAAGCGAGTTTTTCAAGATCATCCGGAAGATAATCGGCCGCCCTGAGCTTCGCATCCTGGATATGACCTTCGTCGTCATATACTTTTTCCTGGACAAAGATATCATTCCCATTTTCAAACAAATAATCCCGGACGGTTCGCTTTAAACGGACATCTGTCACAATATTTTTTCCGGTCTCTTCGTCAATCCTGGGTTTATTTTCATCATTCGGGTCGCCGTTGGGATTGGCATTTTCGATATCGTAAAGGAACAACAATTCAGTTCTGTTTTTAAATTCAGTCATGTTCTAATTCTCCTTTTCATTTTTTATAATTTTAAAATATTGGGATAAATTCATGCCAAGGACAAAGACATAATTCATTTCATCAATTGTCAGGTTCCATGTCTTGTTGTCACCGGATGAGATAAAATATTTGGAAATCAATGTTTCCAACTTTAAATAATAATTACCGGCCTTATATTGATTTAATTTCTCAATAATCTTTGGCAAAAGACCTGTGATATCATCACTACCCATTTTAAGCCCTTTCAGCTGACTTCTGAACGGTGTGGAATCTCTTTCATTTTTTTGAATATTCAACAAAAATTGAGTTAATACACCGGTAAGAAAAATTCCTTTCTTATCATCGGTCTTGAAAAAATCATCAAATTGATCAAAAAATTCATTCACCCGGCCAGCATAGTCATCATCTTTCTTAATTTCGAACGACTGGTAAAAGTCTGTTGTCATATTATTTGCTCCTTTAATATTATTTAATATTCCGAGTTTGTAAAAATAGAGAAGCATCATGAAGCTGCTTAAGGTCTGAAACCAATCACTGTTATTATTAACAAACTGATAACGAACCGACCGCATGATGTGAGCCAGCAGGAACTCATACCGGACAGGCAAACCTGCAAATACTTTGTGAACAATCTGCAAAAAATTTTTATCATGATTGCCACGGATTTTATCCCTTGGAAAAAAACTTCTTAACAAGCCAAAACTATAGCTGAAAATCCTTTTACCATCTTTTTCAGGCAGTCTAAACATAAACAGGCCGTCCACGAATTCCTTTGTTTCGTATAAGGCCCTGATCCTTGAGGGGAAGACCTCTTCTATGCTTTCAAGAATTCGGAAAACACCTTTGTTGGGCTTATCATAAAACACCAGGTTAAAATGGGCATGGTTTTGATACTCTTTTAAGAGGTCAAGGACATCTTCTTCCGGCTTTAAAACATGTGTTTTTAATTCGTTATTTATTTTCAGTTCTTTCTGGTATTCGGTAATGGTGTCAATTATTTCAGATTTTCCCTCTCCATGGATGATGGTGGGTATAAGATAGTATCGAAAGCCATAAAACCTGAAATCCAGGTATTCTTCCTTAAATTTTATTCCGGTCTCAATATCAAGGGCGCAGTCAAGGCAGACCGGATAATTTTTCCAGCTTTGATCCTGCCGGAACCCACCGGTAACCATTCCCGGTTTATCAACTGTGTAAAACCCCAGTGCGGTGAAATACCCAAACACCTCGGGCTTTAAGTCATTACATACAGAACAGATTTTATCAGTGGAAAAAGAATATTTTTTAAATGTTTTTGAAAATTTATAAGCGATTTTGCTTTCTTGAACAATAAACCCGGAAATAAACTCATAATCTCCAATATATTTTCGACTTGAATTTTCAATAAACTGCAAGGATAGAACCACCCCTTTTGCATCAATTTGCCTGTGCTTTTCCTCAAGGTCGCTGATGATCTCTTCTTCCCGGGAGGAGAGCTGTTCCAGAATCTGGCTTAAGAACTCTTTTTCCGGCCCTTTTAAGAAAGATGCGTCCTTGTTTGTTTCAAACCAGGCCTTTATTTTCTGATGATAGGTTCCGGATATGCTTTTAGCCACTTTTGCCGTCGGGGTTTTATCGGTTCCCCTTGAAGCACCCCGCTTATAAATCAGTTTGTTTTTTAAAAACCTGTCGTTTTCACTGATATCGATATTCGCATATTTCCACCCTGCCTGTTCACTCTCCTTTTCCAGAACGATAAAAAAGACGATGTCATATTTCCCGCCATCAAAGGAGTCCTCCAGCCAGATATCAAAGTCAGTTAATTCCGGATTGTTTTCTTTGGCATACCGGCCAAGCTCGGCTATGGCTTTTATCATATCAATCTCCTTATAGTTCCAAATCCTCTTGAGACAGATTTCCCAAGACCGAGGTAATTCGGAATCATAAAATTAGCTTTAAATATGCCCTTGAAACCCATCATCTGTTTTCCTTTGAGAATTGCTTTTGTCTGTTTTAACTGGGTATCTGTCTGTATTATTTGTTCTTTTTCCAGATGAACTCCGAGATATTTGGACATGGACAAAATATTGCCAACCAGAATCCGGTTTAAGAGTTTTTTTCGCTCCCGCTCATTTTTAAGCGCAATAAACCGCTTAAAATTATTCTGGTTCAAACTCATCCAGGGAGCTCCCACAAATTCATACATAAACATCTCATCTGAAAAGCCAAATTCCGTGCTTTCCACCTTTAAATCTTTTTCAAAGACGGGAATGACCTTCCCCTCAATGACAATTTCATCCAGACTCATAAAAATTTTGCTAAAAACCTGAACCGCTTTTTCTGTCAATGCAACAATGCACGGTGTATGATCAATAATCTTAAATTGAATAAGGGGATATCGGTAAATACTTTTCCCGGAATCAGAATCATGGTTATGGATAAGATCATGCTCGGCAAATACATTGCCCACATATCCCCGCAATTTTTGAATCTGGGAAGGATTGAGTTTGATATTGTTAAAATATAGAATTGCTTTTTTCATTTATTTGGTTACCATTTTATCGGTTAGAAAAATTTTGATAAAATTTCATCATTGACCAGTTTTTTATCAAATCCCTGGCCAAGTACGTTGATGCGCCTGAAATCTTCCTGGCAGAAAGGGAAGAGGTAAACACTGTCGGTTTCCTCGTCTATTTCGTCCAGACAGATCTCTGTCAGCTCATCAAAGCGATTGATATCCAGTTTACCCAGAAAAATGCTTTTCTGGACCCTTGTCATGCCATATTTTTTGCATTTTTTTGCCACCCTGTTTCTGGTTTTGTTTGAAACAATATCATACATGATCCATGCAAGGATTTTAGCCATATTAAAATTCCTTTATATCCAGCCACCCCGGATGTTCCATTGCTTCATCTTCAAGAAGAATATTGGCAAGTTTATGGGCTTCATGGCTGATAATATATTTTCGTTTCACGTTTCTTCTCTTGTATCTGACTTTTTCTTCCAGGTGCTGGTTCAAAGATTCAATGACCACTGGCTTTCCCTTTTCATTAAGGGAACAGGAATGTTCTTTGATATCAAAATATTCGTTTTTTACTTTTTTGCCGGTAAACAGATAAACAGCCGTTTGTTCTGCAAAAATCCTGAAAGGTTCTATCAAATCAAAGACAAGTGATTTTTTGTTGTAGTTGTCTGTATGCATAAAGCCCACAAAAGGGTCAAGACCTGCAATTATACACGCTTTTTCAACCCTGGAATAAAGCACACCATAACAATAATTTAATACGGCATTAAACTGATTTTTTGCCGGTCTTTTTGAACGTCCTTTGAACCGGAATTTTTCCGGCATTATTTTTGAAATACATGAGAAATATGCTCTGCCTGCCGTCCCTTCAAGCCCCATGATGATTGAACGGGATTCATCAAGAGCCTTAAAGTTACGGTCAAGCGCTTCTATAGAACCCTGAATGGTGCTTAGCGGTGCCTGGAAGAGCTCTTTTTTGTCCGGTCTTGCATACTTGAGTTTTTTCAGGAATGCGAGCTGGTTATTGATTTTTTGCCTGATAAGATCAAGCACAAGGTTAAGCCCTAGTTCACAATTCGCAGCATCAAGTTGTTTCCTCCGTATCAGGGCGGTTGAACCCATTTTTGAAAACCATACCCTGCCAATAGGAAACCCGTACCGATCCAGAAAAACAAGATCAATGTTATTTTCAAGGGCAAGCGATATGGCCTGTGTGCTGATCATGGCTTTATTAGAGATGATAATTGATTCAATTTTCATAGGAGAAAGATCAAGCACATTTTTCTTGTATTGAAAGCAAAAAATCTCATCTTTCTGCTTTATCATGGAGCCAGGAGTATTTATAATAACTTGAATCTGTGACCTCCTGTAAGGAGTCTATATTACAATATTATGCCCAAAGTCTCGCTTATCATGAATGGCCCGTGGTTTTTCGTCCCTATTTATAAATAGGCTTGGCTTTGTCGTTGAGTATAAATTTCTTGAGATTGCTTAATAAATAAAAACTGGTTTGTCAATATAGGTAAAAATACCTACTTTTTAAGATAAAATACTATAGGAATAACATTTGCTCCTGACATTGAATGCCTTTATTTTAAGCAGGGTGGGGGTGCAGACTATTCTATTATTAACAGTCTTGAGCTTTTAGCATCATCGGCAAGCACAATATCTTGTGTTTGGGGCAAATTTCATTCATCACACAGATAATCAACTTATATATAAAAAACACGGCCCGCACTTAACTGCAAAAAAACCGCTATATCCTCCAAACTCCCAATCCTGATATCTTTTTATCCTGTTTGATTTTGGACACACGCTGTGGGACATGAAAATAAAATAATTGTAATTATCCCTTTTTCAGAAACGGCAATTGTTATTTGGTTTTACTTTTTTGGTAATATTTTTTATAGAACATCTATACTTTCAAACTAGTGCGATTAAATTTTTTGTTTTTTTATAGGGGATTTGGATCATGCCCATAACAGACAATAAAAATTATCCGTTTTCTTTTTCCATGATAGACATTAAAAAAATTGACCCTTCACCCTACCAACACCGCAAATACTTTGATGAAGACAGGTTAAGAGAACTTGGGGTAAGTATTGTAAAGGATGGATTGATCGAACCCATTATTGTCCGCCCGCAAAAAAAAGGCCGGTTTCAGCTGATTGCCGGAGAACGAAGACT
>Ga0233437_1007396_pt1 | contig 10648 bp, 14 predicted proteins | sample SI_122_August201_FD_182714 | JGI IMG/M metagenome (GOLD analysis project Ga0233437, IMG submission 182714) | Seawater microbial communities from Saanich Inlet, British Columbia, Canada - SI_122_August2016_200_MG | ecosystem: Environmental > Aquatic > Marine > Inlet | place: Canada: British... | reverse complement strand
CCATATTTTTTTTCTGATCTGGTGTTAAGCCAAATATTTTTCGATTATAAAAAATATTATCCACTATTAACAAACCATTTTTCACTAATGCAAGATAACAATCGTCCAACAAATCAATATATTCTTTTTTTGTTGAATCCAAAAAAATCAAATCAAATTGTTGACTATTTCCCTCAAAGAAATCTTTAGCCCAATTATGAACCAGTTGCACCCGATGCACATTCTCTGAAAGCTGTAGGTATTCTCTACATTGATCCAGGCGATATCGATTGGAATCCAGAGCTGTGATCTTGCTTTCCGAACTTCCGTATAACATCCAATGCGTAGAATAGGAAATGCCACAACCAATTTCTAATATCCGTCCTGGGTTAAATATTGAACAGACAAATTTTAAAAAAAAACCTAACTCATCATCAATAATCGGAACCTTATTTTTAATTCCGAAATTTCTGATAGCTTCTAGATTTTCAGGTAAAGGCGGATTAAGTTTCGCGATATAAGCGACCGCCTGAGAATAAAAATCGTCCACATCACCCACATTGGTATCTGGTTTCAACTAAGCCCCAAAAAGATATCCCTTTGCAAAGTACATGTTCAATGAATTTATTTAATATCCATCCGGTTTAATTAAAATATCAATGCGACGATTCAGCCGGCGTAACTCTGCGGTGTCATTGGACACCTTCGGTCGAGTTGAACCATATCCGATAATTTCCATCCGGGTACTTTGAATACCAAATTCTTCCAGTAACCTGGCTATCGAGCCAGACCGGGCACCACTTAATTCCCAATTCGATGGGTAGGTTTCATTACTAATCTTTTGATCATCCGTGTGACCTTCAATGATAACACCATTGGGAACAGCATAGAGTATCCGGGCAAATTTTTCAATAATATCTTTTCCTTCCTCTGTGGGGTTAGCTGAACCAGGATCAAACATTGCAGTATCACTAAATGAAACTGTAATCCCCTGATCATCAACAGTGATGTCCATAACTTCTGCGATATCGCTCTTTTTCAAAGAGCTTTCCATGCTTTCCATGAAGGTTGGCATTCCGGTAAAGACAAAAGGAGAGGCAGGGGGTCCACCCTTAAATGATGCAGCTACAGCTTTGAATTTTTCTTCGTTGGTTTTCGACATGGCAAACAAGAGCACAAAAAAGCAGAGTAACAATGTTACCATGTCGCCATAGGTATAAATCCACTCGACACGTTCTTCACCACAATTACATTCGCATTCTTCTTCAATAGCCATTATTTACCCTTGTCGCCGCTAAATTTCAGTTCTTCGTATTTGGATTTTAATTCAGGTGTTAAATAATTCATCAGATCCTGTTCAATAAACTCAGCACGTTCATTTTTTTCAATAAACAAGACGCCATCGCGCACCATCTCAGCCATCACCAATTCACTAACTCGCGCTGTTTCCAGTACATTTGACCAGGGAACAAAGACACCACTTGATAACAAAGACCCATATAGTGTCGTAATCAACGCCACGGCCATGTTCGGCCCAATTTTACTGGGATCACTTAAATCCTGAAGCATTAAAATCAAGCCAATTAGCGTTCCAATCATCCCATAGGCAGGGGATAAACTACTCATTAATTTCACCAATGATTGATCCAAGGTTTTCTTTTTATCTGAATATTTCAGTTCAGATTGCATAATATCCGTGATCAATTCACGATCAACCCGGTCAACCACCAAACGCAATCCATTTCTTAAAAACTCATTTTCTATACTAGGTAAAGAGTCTTCAATGGCCAGTACGTTTTTCCTGGCTACTTTAGCCACATCAACAATAATCACTAATGTTTCAATTAGTGGTATCGATTTCGCGCCATATATCTTTTTAAGTGATTTTCCTAATCCTAGAAAGACATCCAGGGGGAAAGATGCTAAAGTAGCTGCCAGTGTACCAAAAAGTACAATAATAATACTTGGTGCATTATACATGTACTGGAGGTTTTTAAAAACAAGATCTGGGGTAAGCACCCCAAATACAATCACAACTACAATAGTTACTGTACCAAGAACCGCAGCTAGATCCATATTAAATTAGCAGAAAAAGTTTTATTTTTTTTGATTAGGTTTTAAAATTGCTAACATATGTTTAAAGACTCATATTATTGAATTTCAAACTTATACCACTATAAAGGAAAACATGTAAAGCAAGATTTAGGCTAAGCGGCTTAATTGGTCGAATATTCCAAGAATAGGTGTAGTGTTTGCATTTAATTTATAACAAAATAGGTTTTATCTATTACAAAGCCACTATGACAGTGCTGAAACCATTTTTATCAACCTATATTTCCTATTAATTTTTAAACCTTAATTGATTATGCGATATGTACTCTTTTTGGTGTTTTCAGTATTATTGATCGGTTCCTGTAATTTTACACAATCTGGCCAGGCCGAGCAACAACGCCTGGAGGCTCAACAAATAGCAATTCTAGCTTGTGCAGAACCAAGATTGATGGCTAGTTTTGAATTTCATAAAAACGCCAAAGATTTTTTATCCTCCTATTATAAAACCAGAAAAGAGAGTGAACTTTTTTTCTCATGGTACGCCATGGAGGATTCCGTTCATATGGCAAAATCTGTTCGTGCCTGCTGGGACAAGCGTAATAAGCATTTTTTAGCTGCAAAAAATGTATTTCAGAAAAATAGAGTTTTAGAGAGATTGATTGTGCAGAATATGAGACAATACTCACAATCTCAACTTTCAGAACTGTATTTGGAAGATTATCATAATTTATTTGTCCGCGATATTCAATAACCATTAGCGATCATGTCACTTCAATTTGATGATACCATCGTTGGCATAGCGACCGCTCCAGGTGAGTGTGGTGTCAGCATTATTCGCATCAGTGGAGAACAGGCCCTAAAATATGCTGATCACTTTTTTAAGCCAAAATTTTCAACAAATATCTTCAACCTGAAAAATCGTCATCTCGCCTATGGTTGGATAATAGATAATGGAAAGACCATTGATGAAGTTTTAGCAGCAGTGATGCGGAGACCACACAGTTTTACTGCAGAAGATGTTGTCGAAATCCAATGTCATGGTGGTAGTTATATCACCCAGACCATATTAAATCTGGCAATAAATGCCGGAGCCAGACTAGCAAATCCCGGAGAATTCACCCAAAGAGCTTTTTTAAATGGTCGGATCGATTTAACCCAGGCTGAAGCCACAAATGATTTAATCCAGGCAAAATCAGAACTTGGATTGAATTTAATTGTTAATCAATTAAAAGGTAATTTACACCAAAAAATTCTCGATTTAAAAAATGAGGTAATATGGATTTCATCCCTAGTTAATGCTGGCATTGATTTTCCGGAAGAAGATATTGTTTTCAGCAATTACGATCAGATCTCCGACAAAATTGCATATGTTAAAAAAGAGCTGGAATCTCTCATTGAATCATCCAATCTGGGTATCATGGTCAGGGAAGGCTATAAGGTCGTTTTAGTCGGAGAACCCAATGTCGGTAAATCCAGTATTCTGAACGCGCTACTCAATGTGAATCGCTCAATTGTTACCCAAATTCCTGGAACCACCCGAGATACCATCGAAGAATATTGTAACATCAACGGTATACCTGTCTCTTTAACCGATACAGCCGGCATTCATAGAACATCTGATGCCGTTGAACAGGAAGGGATTAACCGCTCTTTTGAAGCGATTACCAAAGCTGATTTAATACTTTGGGTCATTGATATGGTCAATCCTTCATATCAACTGGATTTACCTGATCATTCGATTTTAAAGGATAAACCCGTTTTAGTGGTATTTAATAAAATTGATCTACAATCCCAATTTAAAAAAGACCCCCCGCAGGATCTGCCATCCTTTAAACAGATCACAATTTCTGCCAAAGATAAAAGCCAAATCCAGGAACTGAGGAAAACTATTTTTGAATTTATTTCAGGAAAAACAGGTAAGCTCACAGAGGAAACAGCAATAACCAATTTAAGGCAAAAAATAGCCGCTGAAAAATCTCTGGAGCAAATTGAAAGACTACATCACTCCATCAAAGATACACTTGAAGAGGAGTTACTAGCTATCGACCTGACTGAAATATTAAGCCTTTTAGGTGATATCGTTGGAGAAACAACACCTGATGATATGCTGAACCAGATTTTTGAAAATTTTTGTATTGGAAAGTAAAGTACTTTTTAGGGTTTTTTCAACTCCAGGTTTTTTTCCAGGTTGATTTCATATAGTCGGAGCTTTGATGATTCTGCAAACTTTCTGACAAGCGTGGATTTTCCAACTTGCCTTGCGCCTCTAATGATCAATGGTTTACTGGATTCATTGCTTATTCAGTCTGATAATGTTTTTTCTACTGACCTTTTCATCGGTAATTATTTCACAGCTTTAGGTATAATACCCCACCCCTTAAGATATTCTATCATTGCGTTGATACCCCGTCCGCTGGCGGTTGGGTAGTTCATTAGGAGATATTCTCTATATCCGTAGCGGGATATCAATGATGGAAGGATTGTTTGGCAATGGGAATCCCTTAGAGATAAGATTCCCATACCCAAAACTTCTGCCAAAAGAACAGTTCGTGCAAACTTCATTTTTTTTTGTAAATCCGGGGAATACTAATTTTTGTTAAGAAGTATCGAAAAACCAGTACTATGTCCCCGGATTTCTCGGATTTCTCTCAAAACACACGGAAATTTTCGCAAATCGTTTCTCAAGGGTATCCCCTCTACTGCTGTTTATACTAATGGATTGATAACTTTTAATTTATGGAATCTTCCAAAATCACGATCAGCAGAATAAAGTTCTGTTACACCTTGTTGTAAACAGATGGCGGCTATTCTGGCATCATGCACCATTGGGCCTTTAATTTGAGATGATCGAATTAATTCTTGCAATATCTTCCAATACTCACCAACTTCGGAAATCATTATTAAACTGGGAGACTCAAACCAGGCTGAAACTTGATCAAGTGCAGTTAGATATGGGCTGGGAGGTTTATATATCCTGGGATGGGTGACAATGGAAAAGAATTCATGAATGCATGGCCATGGGATCAACCAAGGTTTTATTCCCTCAGCCAATTCCGTTATAATACTACAAGCTGGAGAATAGAAAGGTGAATCCGAACGATGAGCGTACACCAAAATATTTGTATCTACTGCAATCATCCTCCATGTCCCTCATAAGCAGCTGATCGTATTTTTTGCCAGTCTTCTCCCTCAAATTCAGATTGGAGACCCTGTCCATGAAAGCAAGATTTACGCAGAACGAACTTTTTACGTATTTTCCTTTCGGATAATACACGATGCAACCCTTCTTCAATTAAAGCGCGCAATGTTGATTTTTCTTTTTTTGTCAATTCTTTTGCTTCTTCAAATAAAGCATCAGATATATTTATGGTTGTTTTCATATGGCTAACCATATCACTAAATAAGGTGATATGCAACTACAAATAAAGAAGAAGAAGGAATCACTCATCATTTGCTTCGCAACAGATAATAAATATCGCTGGTTTCAAATTGGCAGTAGTTGATTTTATATAGCCGGAGCTTTGATGATTCTGCAAATTTTCTGACAAGCGTGGATTTCCCAACTTACCTTGCGCCTTTAATGATCAACGTTTTACTGGATTTATTGCTAATCCAATCCGTTAATGTTTTTTCTGCTGATCTTTTCATCGGTAATTATTTTATATTTATAATTTATAAACAATTGATGTATGAAAAAAGGGTGTATATCAAACATTTCTATTGGAAATTAGTGATAACTTGTCTATATAGGGAGAGATTTACCGCAATAGTTAAGTCTCCTGTCACCGGGGCATTAATTGTATACATGATTAATCCTGAAAACTGATAGACATAATCATAAAGTTAGTTTACTTTAAAACTAATATGTGAACTATAAAATAGGAGTATGGGCTATGAAGATGATTCGATTGAATATTCACGAGGCGAAAACTCATCTTTCAAAATATATCAAATATTTATATCAAGGTGATAACATAATACTTTGCAAAAGAAATGTCCCGATCGCGGAAATTCGTCCGATAAAAAAAAAGCTTATGAAAGAACGTCCGATTGGATTAGCCAAGGGCGACTTCAAAGTTACTAACACCTTTTTTGATCCTCTCCCTGATGATATTGTCGACGCTTTTTCGGGAAGGTAGAGAATGAGGATTTTGTTGGATACATGCACTTTTTTGTGGATTATCACCGATGATCCGAATTTAAGCGAAAAAGCCCGTCTCTTATTTTCAGAAAAAAATAATGACGTTTTTCTTAGCGCGGCTTCAGCCTGGGAAATTACAGTAAAATATAATCTTGGAAAACTGGCTTTACCTTTTGAGCCAAAGCAATACATTCCTGAACAAAGAAAATTACATCAAATAGAAAGTCTTTCGTTAAAAGAAGAATCCACGTTTTTTTTAACTAAGCTGCCCGATTTTCATAAAGATCCATTTGATCGAATTCTTATTTGCCAAGCGATCACTTTGGATTTAATAATACTCACACCCGATCAGCATATTACCCGGTATCCTGTTAGAACAGATTGGTGAATTTTCCGTTTGACCCCTTCCTCTTTACAGACCATCACTTTTTATATTTTTTCCGGTTAGCATCGGTGCGCTATCCCCTATTCTTAACTCTCCGGCCAATAAGAAAGGATCAAAAATAGAAAGGACCATTAAAATCAGAGTTAAAATTCCGGAAATTTTCATTTTGTTAACCTGGTTATACGATATGATTAAAAAGGTTGCGTTTTTCTGACATACGAAAAACCTTTTTTTGAAGGCAGTTAAATTGGATCAGTGACCCTTTTTTTGTCCAGATGAATGTTAAAAATAAATGATGTGTCATGCAAGTAAAATAAACTTCTATTTGTGTAGGACTACTGGTTCAATATATTCAGCTCTGGAACAATCTTTATTCAGTGGTTTTTTTACCTTGAAACATACAGGTATTATTAACATGCCGCCTAAACAGGGTGGGCAACGAGTTACCCACCTTACAAGCATAAACATTTTATCTTGTACCGTAGGTTGGACCTGCGGAGCTTGTCCAACGTTTTACTCAGTATGGGCAACGAGTTATTCACCCTACAAGACAAACCGGATTATCACCACGCAATTATAAATGGCTTCATGTTGAGCTATATTAACTATCTCGTTGCCTGTACTCCATGATTATCCTGTCCAGCTGACCTACCAGATATAAAGGCAGTGATATTAACGAATAGGTTACATCCGTTACCGAATTGTCAGATAGTTTAAGTTTGTGTGAAACGGTTTGGATAGATGCGAGGTTAAGGTCAAACCGAACACCCATTTGAATCTTTTTTAAATAAACAAATTGCAGCAGAGATTTCATGGTTCCACTTTTACCTGATTTAACCTCAATCGGTACGACCAAGTTTCCTTGGGAGATGACATAATCCACCTCGGCATTTGTCTGCTTTTTCTCTCGAAGCCAGTAAAAAAGACCCGGTGGTTCTTTTAAATCAATCTTATAGAAAAGATGTTGCCCTATAAATTGCTCTGCTAATGGTCCTTCATTTACCAACTCTCTTTCATCCATATTCCTTATCGATGTTAGATCAATCCCAAACATTCGGTTCAGTAATCCAATATCTAAATAGATCGGTTTATAAACGTGATCATCCACATCCGCAGCTAGGGGAATGCCACCGCAATCGCTATGAAAAACAGGAGAAATTATTTTGGCTTTAATCAACAAATCAATAGTAGTTCTTACTTCCCTGGCTGTTTCATCCTTTAAAACCCTACTATAAATTACTTTTTGCCCGATCATTTTAGGAATACTCCTGAATACTTTCTGAAGTCTCAATAACGATTTTCGGGTTGCATATTTTGAAAAATCGTCCTGATAAGTGGAAATGATTGACTGTAATACACCTTTACTCAGATTTATATCCTGCTTGTTAATATAAAAGTCAACGGCTTCCGGCATACCCCCAATTAGCATATATTCTCTTTGAAGGTTTAAGAGTTTTTGGTGCACCGTTGATGGAATAGGGTTGTTAAAATCAAAATCCCGGATATAAGACAACAAATTCGGTTTGGCCTCAAAAAGATATTCTTCAAATGTCAAAGGTCCTAAATATAGATATTCTACACGCCCGACAGGCATGGAAAAGTGAAGATCCGCCAGCGCGAATTCAAGCAGAGAACCAGCAGATACTACAGCTAATTGAGGATAGTCTTCATAAAAATATCGAAGTGCCTGGAGCGCATGAGGGGTTGCTTGTATTTCATCCAAAAACAAAAGCGCGTGTTGAGGATTTATTTTTTGTTCCAATAAACCTTCTAACTCTTGACAGATTCTTTTTACATCTAGTGTTTTAAAAATATCATCCAGTTCCAGGTTCTTTTCCAAGTTGATTTCATATAGCCGGAGCTTTGATGATTCTGCAAACTTTCTGACAAGTGTGGATTTTCCAACTTGCCTTGCACCTCTAATGATTAATGGTTTACGGGATTCATTGTTTATCCAGTCTGTTAATGCCTTTTCTGCTGATCTTTTCATCGGTAATAATTTTATATGTGTAATATATAAACAATTAATGTATGAAAATAGGGCATATGTCAAACTTTTTTATTGGAAATTGGTGATAACTTGTCTATAAGGGAGGGGTTTACCACAATAGTTAAGTATCCTGTCACTGATGCTTAAAGATTACGGAACTGTGCAAAGACGGAAGCCAATCCTGCTGTGACGAGCACCCGGCGAACCGTAAGCCCGATCCGCCGATCGCAAATAGCTGGCGGAATCAATGAAGCTGCCGCCAAGAATCACACGATCCGAGCCCGTCGGGCTTTCCCAGGCACTACCATCTGTGGGGGCTCCGCTGTAACTGCTATGATACCAATCCTGGGTCCATTCCCAAACATTCCCGTGCATATCGTATAGTCCCCAAGGGTTAGCCGTTTTAGTTTTAACCGCTTTTGTACCGGCAGGGGAATTGTTGCCACTCCACCAGGCCACACTATTCAGACAGCTATCACTGTCCCCGCAGGAGTATTTGGTCGTGGTACCCGCTCTGGCAGCGAATTCCCATTCCGCCTCAGTGCACAAGCGGTAATTGCCACTGGTTTGTCCGTTAAGCCAGCTGATATAGCTTTGCGTTTCTGTCCAGGAAACATAATTTAAGGGATGGTTTTCTTTGCCACTGGCGCCGTAAGTATAGTAAGAACCGGTGCCACCACTGTAAGTACATCCTCCATCATCCACACATTCTTTATATTCGGCGGCGGTGACTTCATGATCGGAGATATAAAAGCTACTAACTGAGACCGAATGCACTGGCAATTCATCACTATCCCCTCCTCCAGCGCTGTCCCCCATCTGAAAAGTACCACCGGAGATCAGGACCAGGCCGGTAGAGGTAGCTGAATATTTATTATAATTATCATCGGCGTTTGAGGTTTCATCCACTTCTTTGCAACTGAAGGAGATGATGAGTCCGAGGAAGGTGATGGCAATAACCAAGATGATTTGTTTTAGGTTTTTTGGTTTCATGTTTTGATTTCTTTAAATTTTTTATTAAATCTATTTTTATGGTTTCAAATACACTTTTTCAACCACGGACCACACAGACCACACGGAAATTATCAGCTTGCCGCATAAACAGCATTACGATAATTATTTCCTTAACAATCTTTTTTCTATGTTTCCCTTGTAGACAGTATTTTTTTTACCACGGACCACACGGAAATTATCAGCCTGCCGCATAAACAGTATTACGATAATTATCTCCAAAGTACTTTTTTCTATATCTTCCATGTAGGCAGTACTTTTTTTACCACGGACCACACAGACCACACGGAAATTTTCAGCCTGCCGTATAAACAGTATTACGATAATTATCTCCAAAGTACTTTTTTCTATATTTCCCTTGTAGGCAGTATTTTTTTTACCACGGACCACACAGACCATACAGAAATTTTCAGCATGCCGCATAAACAGTACGGCGATATTTATCTCTGTAACGGTCTTTTTTCCGTGTGGTCAGTGTGGTCCGTGGTTATTTTTTTTATCACCATATACACAGACCATACAGAATTTTACTACTTAGTGTCTGAACGGAAATATCAAATATTCAGGTTGGTTGCTCATAATCCGGAAATTTGGGTACACGTAACGATCTAGTATTTCGTAGTTAAGTCTTTGCTAAGTATTGTACATGTCCCCAAATTTCCTGCTTTTCATTCAGGCACTACCTAATAATCTTTTTTCCGTGTGGTCAGTGTGGTCCGTGGTTAATTTCTTTTTCACCATATACACAGACCATACGGAGGTTTTTAAAATTTTATTTCAAAAGCCAATTGGATGTTTCCATTGGGTAACAACTCCGGTTGCCAGGATGTAGTTTCCGGGTCCTTGGGTTCATCCAGATAGATCCAGGTGGCTAAGGCTAAAAAACTGACCGAGAGAATTCCCCCTAATTGCGCATTTTCATTATGGGATTTAACATCTTCATTATACGTCTTGGCTTGATCCCGATGGGTGGCCGCCTGCGCAAGACTGGGGGCCGATAAAATCGCGTCTTCTTCAGTTTTTTGATTTTCACTGGCTGCCTGAGCCTGCTGATTCTCCGATAATGCATAATAACCGCTGGCCAAAGCAC
>Ga0233437_1007394_pt1 | contig 10651 bp, 12 predicted proteins | sample SI_122_August201_FD_182714 | JGI IMG/M metagenome (GOLD analysis project Ga0233437, IMG submission 182714) | Seawater microbial communities from Saanich Inlet, British Columbia, Canada - SI_122_August2016_200_MG | ecosystem: Environmental > Aquatic > Marine > Inlet | place: Canada: British... | reverse complement strand
AAAGTGTACCAGGAGTGTACCAAATGACGTTCAAAACCAAAAAAGGACTCAACCGAAAACGGCTAAGTACTTGAAATAGCTGGCGCGCCTGGGATGATTCGAACACCCGACCTGCGGATTAGAAGTCTGTTAAGAGTCATTCCCTTAACTTCCCGTAACTTCACTTCTTGCTTGACATATCAATAACTTCCATTTTATATTGCTTCCTAAAGGATGTTCTGGGAACCTACTATATCAAGAGTTTTTTTGACCAAATTTTGACCAAAGAAATCGGGAGCGCCTCTGAAATGACCATCCAATGGTACAAGATAGGGAAGGGCCTTCAGGCATATAATCACGAAAGCCGGAAGTATGGTAAGAGGTTTGATCGGTATATCCGGGCAAGATATATGGTTGACGGCAAGTTTCGAATTATTCCCTTTGGTTGGGAGTCTGATTTTGCCAAGGCTGAAAGATCCAGATTACAGGCGGAAGAGGGACCGGTTGGAAAAAGATCCCTTTTCGAGTATGCCACGGGAGAGCTTGAAAGGTTGCGGGCGAATGCCAAGAAGGGCGCCGGGCCTGCTACACTCAAAGAGGATAGGGCATTGGCAGAAGGAAAGGCCAAAGCTGAGGAACAGGCAAAGCTTGCGGAAGAAAAACAGGCCGTAACATTTGGCGAATACTTTGAGACGGTATATTTCCCAATTTCCAGGACATCCAAAAAGAAAAGGAGCTATGCACAGGAACTCTCACATTTCAAGTATTGGTTGTCTCCTGTAATCGGTGGAATGCGGTTGAACGATATCCGTCCGATCCATATCGAGCGAATTAAGAAAAACCTACTGGATGCTCCGCCCATAACGAAGAAAAAAACCCCTGTAAAGACGACAAAGAAACAAAGCAGGTCCCCAAGGATGATCCAATATGTTCTTGCTACTGGAAGGCAATGCTGGAATTACGCGAAACGTGATGGACTTGTAAGGGAGGAATGGCCGGGGAAGTCTGTCAAAATTCCCAAGATAGAAAATAGGCGAATGCGGTTTTTGAGTGATGAGGACGGGGATAAACTACTGGCCGATTTGACAGATCGAAGCCAGCAATTGCATGATATTTGTCTTTTGTCATTTGACACAGGGATGCGAGCAGATGAAATTTTCTCCCTTAAACGGAACAGGGTGGACCTGGCCAAGAAGACCATCAAGGTTTTTGACGGCAAAGGCCGAGACCGGATCGTATTCATGACAGACCGTGTTGCGAAGATGCTTCACCGTCTTCCGCGAGACGGAGAAATGGTATTCCTGAGCCGTGAAGGCAAGCAGATTAAAGAAATTTCAAATTCTTTTGATCGGGCTGTAAAGGCGTTGGGCCTGAATGATGGCATCAAGGATAGAAGAGACAAGTTAGTTTTCCACAGCCTCCGCCATTCTTTTGCCAGCCGGTTGGTTGAACGTGGCGTTGACCTTTATATCGTAGCGCAGCTGATGGGGCACGCCAGTATTGCCATGACGGAAAGGTATAGCCATTTGAGGCCGGATACGTTAAAGGCAGCTGTGAAAAGTTTGGAAGAGACCACAACGCAGCTGGCGGTGGAAGAAAAGGTGGCCGGGTTAAAGGGGTAGACAGTTTCCGGGGATAGGTTGGCCAACCGACAAGGCGTGATTCCCTGTCACGCTTTCCCCGGATTAACAACAGGGGGGGGCATGAGGGGTGCTATGTTTAAAGAAAAGCTTGAGTATATGATTGAGGTTGAAATGCAGCTTAGGAGTGCGATGAGTGCTTTAACGATGACTACGGGAAAAACAAGACAGGTGGGCACCACTGCGGACACGTTTTCAGCTGCTTACAAACTCTTGAGGGGTTTTGATAGCATGTGTCAAAGCAATGAGAATGTTTTAAGAAATTCCGACTTCTATTTCGAGAGGTCAGAGCTCGATATACTGCAAGCGGATTTTCAGTTCAGCGACAACCCTATCGCTTTTTCCGTTGAGCTCGGATCGGTGTTGTCGCTTTTTGCATCGGCCAAGGGAGGAGATCCAGCAGTTGATTTTCTCGCAATGAGGGCGCTGTTCCATTCTGGCAAAATCTTGGGTACCTTGGAGGCTGAAGGGGCAAAAAGAAGCGATGGGCCGTCAAAAGCGGGTAGTACCCACAAAAAAAATAGATACAGTGACGAGGAGATTATAAACGCATTTCACGAATGCCATGCAAAGACCGCCAATGATATGGAGGTTGAGATTGATAATTTCCTTTCTGACCACAAGAAACGAACAGGCGACAAAAGAGACATCCCTTCAAAATCCACAACCCTCAGAGTGTTAAAAGCAAAAGGTTTAAACAAGCTACTTCCGAAATAAAACCTTACCTACAATCCCACCTGATAATCCGGTTTCCATTATGGAACCGGATTTTTTTTGTCTAAAAAGATTGTTCATATCATAGATATGGAATTTCATATCGATGATATGACAAACAATTCAAGCGTTTACGCTATTGACTATGGGAACAAAAGGGCTAGTATGTCCTCATTGCAAATAAAAAAAAGGGGGACCTTATAACATGGAAAAAGGAGATGTGTTTTCAGAGATGGGGGAGCGGTGGCCGAGCGCAGTAGTGGCCAGAGTGGAAATAGGAAAATTCACGGGTGGGATGATTTCAGCAAAGTATATGGCCAATTTGGATTCATTGAAGCTTGGGTGTGAGCGAATCACTTGTGGACGCAAAGTCGGCTATCCCATAAGCGGGCCAAATGGATTGGTGTCATGGCTGCGGGCCAGGGCCAGAAAATGAAAGAAAGGTGGTGATGTGATGCCGAATGAAGCGGGTGTCATCACTGAAATTCTGCGGAGTGCGGGTGTTTATGATTTCGTGATGGGCAAGGTAAAGAATCAGGCGGAATTGATCGAATTATTTGAAAACGATTTTGAATCTTTGGTGGCTATGTGCCAGGAAGGGGTTTGAACGATGGAACAAATGCAAAAAACAAGTGTAGCCGGAATCGAAATTGATTTGAAGTCTGAAATTTTGAGTGACCTGAAATCTGCTGCGACAGAGGACGGGATCTCATTGGAAGATTATACAAAAATCAATATTGGGCCGAACACCACACTGTATAGGGCGGTACAAAAGTTTCTTAACACAGTGAATTTTTGTGAAGATTCGAAAAAAATCACACCCAAAATTGTGATGGAATTTGCAGCGTGGCTTCTCGAAAGAGCTCCTGGGTGGGTTGTGCCTGGATTGAGGATGTGCAAGATCACACTAGGGGGGGTTGGGTTTGAACTGGATAGAGACCTTGTGCTTGATTTGGAAGAAGAGGCAGCAGATCGTGGGATGAAACTGGAGGGCTATCTCGCAAAGAAGATCCTCTCCGAGTGAGTTATTATGTGGATATGAAAATCCTGAGCATTCAGGAAGCATCAAGATTGACGCCATCAATTTAGCGGGTGAAATATAATGGAGAAGCCCCTCTCAGATGCGGAGTCTGAGGGGGCCGTGAGGTGATGAAATCAATTGCGAAAAAATAACAACCGAGTCAGGAGATGTCAAGCCCAAGATCAGGCGCGTAAACTTGGACAACATCCCGCCGGAACTCTAAGGGGTCTGCTGGCCTACCCCGCCTCATGCGGGGTTATTTACAATCTGGAGGTTCGTATGGAAGAAGCAACTAAGGAAGGGGCGCAACTGGCGCTAACACATGACAGAGAAATCGGCATCGCCATGGCGGGCAGTCGCATGGCCAAACGGTGGAACAACAAAACCATAAGGATCTCAGCGTTCGTCAAGAAACTCTCCGAGACCGTCCGTACCCAGGAGACCTTTGATGAGTACATGAGCTTCCCAAAGAGTGAGCAGGACTCTGTAAAAGATATCGGGGGTTACGTCGGAGGGGTCCTGAAGGATGGGTTGCGCCGGAAGAACAACGTCCAGAACAGGCAGTTGCTGACCTACGACATCGACTACGGTAAAGAGGGAACGGTCGATAAAGTTAAGAGAGCCCTGAAGGAATACGCTTACACCATATCTTCAACCCACAAGCACACCTCGAAGAAGCCCCGCTTGCGTTTGGTTGTGTACCCTGACCGTCCCATGCACAACGACGAGTTTGGAGCGGTCGCCCGGAAGGTAGCATCCCTTGTGGACATGGAGGTCTTTGACGACGGGTCCTACGATGTTAACCGTTTGCTATTCTGGCCATCCACGTCCGTGGACGGCGAGTTCCTGTTCTATCACAACGACGCCCCGTTTCTTCCAGTAGACGAGGCGCTTGCTGAGTACGGAGATCATGATGCGTGGAAAGACGCAACGCTATGGCCCAGGAGTACCCGCGAGACAAAGGCTCTGGACCGTTTGCTCAAAAAACAGTCCGACCCTTTAAGCAAGACCAATATTGTCGGCGCTCTGTGTAGGATTATTCCAATCGGAAACGCTTTGGATGAACACCTAAAAGACGTTTATCGCAAGGAAGGCCGGAACCGTTACACCTTCATAGATGGCACCAGCTCAAACGGCCTGGTGATCTATGACGAGAAGTTCGCTTACTCAAACCACAGCAGCGATCCTATGTGCGGGCAATTATGTAACAGCTTCGACCTACTTCGCATACATCAATTTGGACACCTGGACGATGAAGCCAAAGTCGGTACACCCACCCATAGGTTGCCTTCCTATAAGGCCATGGGGGAGTGGGCGAGAGATAATAAAGATATTAAGGCTGAACTGGTCAAAGGTAAAATCGACGTTGAGGCAGCGGACTTTGATGTCTTTGATAGTAAGGATGATGCTGATGAGGAGGGTAAAGATGGTGGGAAGACTTCCCCAAAGACCGTGGAAGTCGGGGAGGAAGGGTGGCAGGGGAAATTACAGGTGATGGATTCGGGGAAGCCGCTACCCACCTTCTTTAATGCCGTTGTGATTCTTCGGAACGATCCAAAGCTCCGTGAAAGGATGAGGTGGAATGAATTTACTGTCAATGTGGAATCAGCTCAGACCGGGGAGTATTGGTCGGAAAAAGACTCATACCAGATACGAGAATACGTTGGTGGTGTTTATGGGGTGGATTTCCCTGAAGCAAAGATTGAACAGGCGATTGTGAACAATTCGTTTAAGCACTCGTACCATCCAGTTAGGCGGTATTTAGAAGGGCTGAAATGGGACGGGGAGCGGCGGATTGAGACCATTTTCATAGATTACTTCGGTTGCTCGGACAATATTTACGTTCGTGAAGTTGGGCAATGTTGGTTCTCAGCAGCAGTTCACAGGATATTTGAACCTGGGTACAAATTCGATACAACCCTGGTCATTGGCGGTGTCCAAGGAATCGGGAAGACGTCCTTTATAAGGGAGTTGGGTTTGCGGAAGTGGTACGGGGAGTTATCCTCTTTTGACGATAAACTGGCCGTTGAGCAGATGTCCGGGAAATGGATTATTGAGATTTCAGAGATGTCAGCTACAAATAAGCACGACCTGGAACAGCAGAAGTCGTTTTTATCGGCTTGCCACACCAGGGTGCGGTTGGCTTATGCTCGACACGCCAGGGATTACAAAAGGCAGTGCGTGTTCTTCGCTTCGACGAACCGCAATGAGTATTTGAAAGACTCGACAGGAAATAGGCGCTGGTGGCCCCTTGAGGCAACGGTGAAAGAAGTGAATATTAAGAAATTGAGAGGTGAGATTCATCAAATATGGGCCGAGGCATACATGCTATGGGTTCAAAGCAAATCGGTGTTCCTTTCTAAAGAGGCTTCAGCGGTTGCGCTGATTGAGCAGGAAAATAAGCGGGAGTCGGACCCTTGGCAGGGTATCATTGAAGCGTGGATTGAGACCGAAGCGTACAACGATCGCTACGCTACAAAAGAAGGATCGTTTGAAGGAATGGTCAGCAAATTAGAGCAGAGGCAAAAGGTGTGCGTTGCGGAGATTTGGGACGATTGTTTTGACATGAAAATGCAGTCCAAACCGTTAGACCGCAATCGTATTGCCGGAATTTTGGACCTTAATCCTAATTGGAAAAGGAATACATCCAAGAGCGGAAGTGTCTCAAATATGCGGTTTGGGAAACGGTATGGCCAACAGGTTGGGTGGATCAAAATCACACCCTCCTAATGTCAATCCCCCAGCTATCAAAGGGATTGACACCCAACAGCGTTTGTCAATTAGAAATTTTTGACTTGTCAAAGGATTGACAAAGGCAAATGACAAACATATTCAAGAAATTTAATTGCTTATATCTATTGTCAAGTATGTCAATTGATATATCTATATAAGATACAGAATGTGTATTTAAGGATAAAAAAGTAAAAATGCTTCTTTAAAACGCATATATGAGAAAGTGTTAGAAAACCCAATTGCACGATTGACCAATTGACATTGCCTTTTTTATACCCTGCGGAGGCAGTGGAAGCGGCAGTGATTTGCAGGGGGAACGGGCGGCAATTCAAGAATTCGATGGTGGTGCCCGAGATGACCTTATCGAAAATGTGATACGAATATTCCAAGGGCGTTATGCCCAAAGAGCGAGGTAAATTAAAATGAGAGAACGATTCAATTCCCATCAACACCAAAGAATAGGTTCCAGCATCAAGGAAATAGATTTCAACTTGAACCGATTGGAGCGCAATTTGTTGGGCGGACTGCCGCCAGCCCATAACATCATGGTGGATGTCCGCGCATCATTGAAACGCCTCGACATAGCTCGAACCAAATTAGAAAGGATGTATTCCAAAAGTTATCCCGGTACCTGGAAAAGAAGAACCTACTCCAAATTGGTTGATGTTGGAAAAGCCCTTGGGGAAGAACCGGAAGAGGAAGTTCAGGCGATGAACTTTTGAAAGCGGTGGATGTGTGGTTGTGGTTTGATCGGGCATCTAAAAGCATGACGTGGCCACCAAGTGGAGCTTAACGCCATGACGTTGAAGCAGCTGATCGACTGGCTGTAAAAGAAGTTCTAAGATCACAGCGTCAAGGAATTGGTTCCAGATGAAGGTGTGCTCAAAAAAGCGTATATCGGCGCATATAAGGCAGCGAAAATCAGAGAAGAGGTTAATAAGATTGTCAGTCAATTCGATGAGGACGTACATGTCCCAATGGATCTGAAAAGCAAAATCAAAAAGTCAATCAGCGGGACTACCCGCTTATGGGATGGCGCTATAAAAACAGCTCGCAGCAAATGCTTAATGTTCAAAAAAATGGAGGAACGTTTATGAACAAAGATAAAAGCCAACAATTCATTTCAGTTCGAGCGAGACGGCGAGGCTTTCGGGCACTGGAAAGGCATCGAAAAATTACTCAATTCCAGTTGTGGAAATCGACTAAATCCACAAGTTTTGACTAGCAACTATAAGTTTTCCTTATGAACCGCTTGAAAATGAAGATGGTGTAACCGCAAAAACTGTCCCCAAACAGAAAAGGCTAGGTAGTTAATCGAGGGGGAGAGAAGCAATTACAGGGAAATCAATGAAGGTGGGAATGATTGAAGGGAAATTTAAAGCGTTCGGTCCTATTTGCCAAGGGACCCGCTCCAGCAAAAGGCTGTTCCTCCGACGAGCTATATCCTCCGGGCCATTCTCGGAACAGCCTTTTGCTTCCGCTCATTTGGGTGGGGAGATGGATATTAAAATTTGGGAGCGGAATTATGAGCACTACCAACACGTAATTTGAAACCTCATACCGGTTGACTTCCTGTTTATGGCGCCCTAATGATGTTTGGGTTTTCCCTTGGACTTGGTTTATTCTTTTTGGTTTACTTTTTCACTGAGGGCAATCTGCTGAGCCCTTGCGATTTTCCCCCAGTCTTCCGGATCCGGAGCAGTTCCCGGCGACAACATGACTCCGAAGTTTCCACTATGTTCAACTTGCTGTTTCTCGACATACCCCCGGTCTTTGAGCTGAGTCTTGCACGCGAATATGATGCTTTGCGTATCACCGTTTGCTATGTTCTCCATTAGCTTATTTTCGATAAAATCCTTTTTGGCTTCTTTTGCGTCTTTATATGCGAGCGCGAATTCTTCATCTTTTTCCCAGTCTCTGAAGCGGCTCCTGTTGATGTCACATGCCCTGCAAACCGCGCTGATATTGAAGGATAATTTAGCGTATGCGTTCAGCCAAGCCTCTTGGAGCGTCTTTGTCTTTTTTCTGTTCTTCTGAACTCTTCTGGCAATGATATCGTTCTTCCGTTGTTCCTTCTCTTCTTCCGTCCCGGTTTGCCCGAACTTTTGGCCGGTGCTGCAGGGCCAGGTTTTGTGATTATACCGCCTTACCGTTTCGCATGCTTCTAAGAAGTTTACATCCTCTTTTTTCCATCGTGCAACTTTCCTTAATGAAATTCCCAGCTCTTCGCATGTGTTCGCTATGGTAATACCGCCTGCACAGTATAGTTCAAGCCATTCCTGTTTCTGCATGTCGTTTAGTTTTTTCTGGTTATTTGTCATGCGCATTGGCTTTCTCCTGTTTGTTTGGCCGGTTATGCCCTTTTTTCAATCATAAATTAAATTTATGATACTTTGCAAGCATAACTTTTTCTTATAGGTGGGTTGTGTCATAATAAATTAGTTGCAAAAGCTGTTTTTGTTTATCCTTGGCCAGGAAATGCGTTGTTGAATGGTGGAACTGTGCTGCTTTTCTTCATTTGGGGGGGGGGATACCTTTCGTGGGTGTCTCGGACCATGATTCCCCAGCTGTCTCCTGGGGTGCATCACGTGATCCTCGCGCCTGGCAGGTGAAGTCTTTTTGTCAGGCCTCCGCGCTCTGTTCTCGGACCATAGCTGGCTTATCGGAACAATTTAGAGCAGAAAGAACCTGGATCGGAGGGGAATCAACCTGGATCAGCTCGCAACCTGATCAGGCTTCACCGGTAAAAAGCCACCGGGCAAGCCTGTTCAGGCAGACAATAGGCATCGGGTGGGGAATCAAAGGGGAAGTGGAAGCGACCCCAACGGCATCTACCGCAAAGGGCCGCGGAAAATGCCCTTGGGATGTGCTCATCAATCTAATAAAGAACACTGCAGCGGAGCGCCTTCCACAGAGATCAACATGTCACGCCCCTCGCAAAAAGAGCAGCAAGGGCCGCGCCATGTTGAACTCTGCTCCAGGCGGCCTGTTTTGATAACATCCCTTTGCTGGAACATCTTTCCCCCTATTGACCGGCGCACGGCGGAACATCCCAGGGTTCCTGGTCGTTTTCCAGCCGAGCCCCTACGTCGGCTTGATGCAACCTGTTGGGCTATGGTCATTCCATGGTTAGCACGGGACGGGCGGCGGTCCCAGGGTTTTCGTAGCGTTGTGGGTCGAAGAGGGTTTGCCGGGCCGCCACGCCGCTCGCCCTTTCACCCTGTGCTTGGAGTCCGGGAAGGTAAGCAGGCTATTCCGTGCTATCCTTCGTTGTTTCCAGGTTCCTTCCCCGCCTCGCATACTTTCCCTCTTATTCCATGGGCGGTTGGGTGTTCGGTTCGGTGCGCGAGGCGCGATCTGTTTTAATAACATCCCTCTAGTTTGGAATCGGGAGCCCCTGGAACACGCGTCCGCCCTTGGCATCGGAGTCTTCATTCCATGGACCGGCGCACGCCGCGAAGTCTTTCCCAAGCTTCAGCTTTTTTCTGGCGAGCGCCTACGCGACCGGGGTGTTCAGCATTTTGGTTCATCATTCTATGGGAACTGCGGCGGAGTGATTGCCGTGGCCGTTGAACTTTTGCCTTGAATTGTAGTCTTTGCACGGCCAGGCAATCGCTCCGCCTTGAGCAAGATTCGGAGTTAGCCGCTCCGTTGGGGCTTGCTTGGCAAAGCGAAACTGTTTTCAATAACAACCCTTTGCTGAAGAGCCTTTCCTCCCCGGAACCTCCGGCCGGCGGGCGCCCCGGTCGGCTGCACCTCCGCAAGAACCCAACCATCACCAGCCGACCGGGTACGCTGCCGTCGGCCTCATACCATAGCGCAGTTCAGTTCAGAACCCCTATTGCGAGCGCGTGTCTTTTCTGGGACCACCGGCGGCCAGGTCCCATACATGGTCGGCGGAAACCCTGTGCAAACCTGAACCTTCAACAGCCGACCATGTATGCCACCCGGCCACCTATGAGGGGACGCGGAGGTCAGTGCAGGACCCCAAGCGCGAACATCACCACCCATGCTTACACCGGCGCCACCAGACCCCCGCCCGTCGGCACCAATTCCCGGGGTCCATAAGCGGAAACCAGCCGACGGGCGGAGACCTGGCGGCACCTCATCGGGTGCTTGGAGTCTTTCGCAAAGATTCAGCGGGCGGGCCGAAACCCGACACATTCTAAAAGAGCATTCATCAGGCCGGCCGTTGCCGGACACAATCTAAAGAAGACCATCATCCGCAACCACCTTCGTCCCCTCGTGGAACTCATCAAGCAATCGGACCCTGGTAAACACTGCATCGGAAGGCGGGGTTGTGCCACAGGGCAGCCGCTCCAGGCATCACTAAACCACCAGTGACAGCCCTCCGCCCTCTGCCCCATGGCACAACCCCTTGTCAGTTTTAATAACCGACCCTTGCACGAAAGTTTCGGGTTCCCCCGCGCAACTCATCAGATTCTTTAGCGTTGGTAAGCACTGCATCCGAAGGCTGGCCTGTCATGTTTCTTGCATCACCGACATAAATCCGTCCCGGTGTCCGCAGACAACAAACATGCCAGGCCCTTCTCAGTTTTAATAG
>Ga0233437_1007391_pt1 | contig 10655 bp, 4 predicted proteins | sample SI_122_August201_FD_182714 | JGI IMG/M metagenome (GOLD analysis project Ga0233437, IMG submission 182714) | Seawater microbial communities from Saanich Inlet, British Columbia, Canada - SI_122_August2016_200_MG | ecosystem: Environmental > Aquatic > Marine > Inlet | place: Canada: British... | reverse complement strand
AATTAATCCAACAAGTTTAAGTGCAAGAGTACCAAATATAATAAATCGTTTTTTAGAACTTACTAATTTAACTAAGTGGATTAGTGAAAGAGAAATATCATCTTATTTTGAAATATTCTATAAATACTTTTATGATGAACTTGAACAAATACAACGATTAAACAGAAAACTTGATATGTTTCAAGTTTATTGTGAGAAAAATAATATTGATGTATTTTTTTGTTCCACTATGTTAACTGATGTAAAGGCATATAATCGTTTAGGTGATATTTACAAAAATCCCAATATGAAAAATTTCAATACAAAAGATATTAATTATTTTAAGTTTCCAAATGACATTATGAGTTGGAAAGAATACATACAAACATATGATAAGAATTATCGTATGGAACATCCTAATATACACGACCACGAAGTTATCACAAATTTACTTTTTAACTATATAGAGAATAAATGAGTCATTTAGTAATACCATTATTAGATAAAGTATTAAACTCAAAGGGACGAAGCCTACGTAAACAAAATGAATATATGTGGTGGAGTCCTTTTGTATCACACCATAAACCTAAATTACAAGTTAATATAGAAACAGGTAAATGGCATTGTTGGGTTAGTAATCAAGGTGGCCATAATTTATTTCAATTATTAAAACAAGTAGGTGCGGATAGGTCGGCTTACAAAGAATTAAGTGAAATAGTTGGTAGTACATTTTATTCTTCAGAAAAGAAAGTATCTACAGAAGTACTAACGTTACCAAAAGAAATAAAATATTTCGATGAAGTCGATTCAGTTTTTAAACTACATGCACTAAGATTTCTATATAGTAGAGGTATAACCGATACCGATATAATGAGATATTCTATAGGATATTGTACAGAAGGTATTTATCAGAATAGAATCATAGTACCGAGTTATGATAGTGATGGAATGTTGAATTATTTTATTGGTAGAGATTTTTATAGTGGTGGTATGAAATACAAAAATCCACCCATATCTAAGGATATTATTGGTTTTGACCTATATGTAAATTGGAATGAACCACTTATCCTTTGTGAGGGAGTGTTTGATGCTATAGCTATTAAAAATAATTCAATTCCATTATTTGGAAAAACTATACTTCCTAAACTTTATAAGAAAATTATCGAAAAACGTGTTAAACAGATAGTTATTTCTTTAGACGATGACGCGTTTAAAGATTCTTTAAAAATGACTAATGATTTTATGAATATGGGTATTGATGTTCGTTTTGTAAAACTTAAAGGTAAAGATCCAAGTGAAATTGGGTACGAAAAAATGGTTTCCGAACTATTTAATTCTCAGAGAGTTAATTTTAAAGAACTTATGAGAATGAAGTTGTATGGGAATAAATAAAAAAGATATATGGGAATTCGGTGATGGATATTATAAAGTACATATTACCAATATCGATGCATATGAAAAAATAAAAGACTTTTTGGGAATAGTCCAAGATAGTTATTATAAGAAAAATGGAGAGATTTTTGCCTGGGATGTTACGGTTGAAGAGAAAAAACTACCCAAAGTTAAGAAAATACTCAAGGAGTTTGTTTGATACAAGAAAAAATTAAAGTTCCGTTTCGTAAGTTAAAAGTTATACACCACATATCTGATATACAAATCAGAAATTTGAAGCGACATAGAGAATACGAAGAAGTATTTAATGGTTTATACGAGGAAGTAAGAAAACACCCTGATAATGCTGTAGCTTATATCGGTGGTGATATAGCACATTCAAAAACAGAAATGTCACCAGAGTTAATTGACCAATTATCTCGTCTGTTTAAAAATCTATCTGATATATGTCCTACAATTATTATTGCAGGAAATCACGATTGTAATCTAAATAACTTAAATCGTATGGATTGTTTAACACCTATCGTAGAAAACTTAAATCATCCAAACTTACACTATCTAAAACGAACAGGGATTTATACCTGTGCGGATACAGATTTTATAGTATGGGATGTATGGGATAAAGAAAAAGATTATATTAAAGCTAAAGATGTTCCAGGTGATAGAAATAAAGTTGTATTATTTCATGGAACGGTAGATAGAAGTGAAACTGATTTAGTATTTAGGTTACCAAGTAAAGTAAAGATGTCAATGTTCAAAGGATATGATTTAGGATTACTTGGTGATATTCATAAGAGACAACATTTGAATAAAGAAGAAACTATATCTTATTGTGGTTCATTAGTTCAGCAAAATCACGGTGAAGATATTGGTAAAGGTTATTTACTATGGGATGTTCCAAATAGAAAATCTGAATATATAGAAATACCAAACGATTTTGGATATTATACGATAGATATACGAGATGGAAAATTACCCGATTTATCTGATTTACCAAATAAACCAAGAGTTCGTGTACGAGTAAGTAATACAAAACCTGCTCAATTGAAAAGGTTGATGACTAAAGTTCGGAAAATGGCAAAGATTCAAGAATCAGTTGTTACGAGAGTAGATGGGTTGAGTACTGAAAAGATTCGTGATAATAAAATTAATATCGGAGATGTTAATAATCCTGATTATCAATATAAATTAATTAGTGAGTATTTGAGTAACAATTATATTGTGGATGATGACACCATGATAAAAATAAAAAAAGTACTTACTGATTTAAATGCGGTTATACCAGAAGCAGATATTCAACGAAATGTACATTGGAAATTGAAGAAATTTGAATTTGATAATATGTTTAGTTATGGTGAAGATAATGTAGTAGATTTCACACAATTGAATGGAATAATTGGATTGTTTGCACCAAACGCTACAGGTAAATCAGCATTATTAGATGCTTTAAGTTTTTGTTTATTTGATACTTGCAGTCGGGCATATAAGGCAGATAATATTATTAATAATTCAAAATCTACTTTATATTGTAAAGTTAATTTTGAAATAGATGGACTTGATTATTTTATAGAAAGGCGAGGTAAGAAAAATCTAAGAACGGGCCACGTAAAAGTAGATGTAGAATTCTGGGTGATTGATGATAGTGGAGACAAAATAAGTTTAAATGGAGACCAAAGAAGAACTACACAAAATAATATTAAAAAGGTTATTGGTAGTTATGACGATTTTATTTTAACATCTATGAGTTCTCAAAATAACTCAACTGTATTTATTGATAAAACTCAAAAAGAACGAAAAGAGTTATTATCACAATTTATGGGATTGAAAATATTTGATACTTTATATACACAAGCAGCAGAAGATATTAAAGAAGTTGATACATTATTGAAAGATTTCAAAAAATCGGATTACGATAGTGAATTGGCACAGATAACAAATGATTTAATTTTACTTGAAGGTAAACAAAAAGATTTCAAAAAAGATGAACGAGATTTAAAGAAACAAATCAAACAAATTTTAAATGAAATAAAAGAAGAAACTAAAAGATTGAAACCAGTAGATTCTACTATTCGTGATTTTGATACCTTAGAAGAAGAAAAGAAAAAGTTAGATGGTATATTATATAAAGTAGATGATGAGTATGGTGTAACAAAAACATCTGTTCAAGGATTTGCACTACAGAGAAAAGATTTACAGACTAAGATAAATTCTTATGAGAAAGAAAATGTAAGTGAAAAATATATTAAGTTAGAGAAACTTGAAGAAGAACGAAATTTATTTCAGATTGAAATTGATAAACTGAAAATTGAAGTTCGTGCTAAATTAGATAAGATTGATAAACTTGGTAATTTGACGTATGATGAGGATTGTGATGATTGTATGAGTAATCCTTTTACTTTAGATGCTATGGAAACTAAAAAGAATCTTGAAAAAGATAAAACACTTGCACAACAATATGTTACTAAAAAACAAAAAATGGAAGATAGAATTTCAAAGATGTTTAAGGTTCGTGCTTATAAGAATGATTTAGATGGTTTATTGGAAGAGATGAATTCTGTAAATATTCAAGAGTCACATAGTTCCACACAACTTAGTTTATTAGAAGAAAAGAAAACTAATGTATTACATCAATTAACCTCTGTTAATAATGAAATTACAAAATGTAAATCTCAAGAACAAGATGTGATATTTAATTCACAAATTGAATCAAGTCTTGATAATTTACAAAGTAATAATGATGATTTAGATTATCAGTTAGATGTGGTGGGTAAAAAATTAACTACATTACATGGTGATATACAAGTACTGAGAACCAATGAAAAACAAATCAATGATAATATCAATAAAGTAGAAGAACTTGAAGATTCTCATCAGGCATACCAATACTTACTTGAGGCAATAAAACGAGATGGTGTTCCTTATGATTTAATCAGTAAATCATTACCTACGATTGAGGGAGCAGTAAATGATATCTTGGCACAGATTGTAGATTTTAGTATATTATTCAATATGGATGGTAAGGTAATTGATACACATATCGTATATGATGATGATAGAATATGGCCATTAGAATTATCAAGTGGTATGGAACGATTCATTAGTTCTCTTGCAATAAGAGTTGGTTTAATGAATGTTAGTAATTTACCACGAAGTAACTTCTTAGCAATTGACGAAGGTTGGGGAACAATGGATAGTGACAATTTAAATTCAGTTTCTCAATTATTCCAATACTTGAAATCACAATTCCAATTTGCATTTATCGTATCTCATATAGAAACCATGAGAGATTTTGTTGATACTTTATTAGAAATAAAGAAAGTATCAGGTAGTAGTTCAGTTAAATTTAGTAGGAGTTGATGTAATTATATTATTTGGTTTTTTATTATATTCCAAATATAATTTATATAAGTGTTGATTAAGAATAGCAGAACATTTTGTTCTGTTTTTCTTTGCATGTGACTTGAACCAATCCATCAAATCCTCATCTAAAGTGAAATTATATCTTTTTTTCATTTACACCCTTTATACACATTTCATATATATAAATAACTATTGAATATTTAAATTTTCAATATTTATAGTTATAATTCATATCATCGGAGTAATTGATGCCAATCACAAAAAGACATAATTCTTTACAAAATTTACATAAAGTGGATGTTCTATTTGAAGAAGAGGGTTTACATTCCAATTTTTTCAATATAACAGAATTTCCAGACCCATTACAGGTCGGTAAAAATTCATTTCTTATTGATGGTTCACCTAAGTTAGCTAATTTTACTGAACTTAAAATAGATATAGTTGATTCTGCAGGAATTTCAGTTTATCATGAACCAGTTCGTGGATATCTCGAAGGTATGATGAGAAGAATTTCAGTTGAGGTATATAATCATAATGCACCTGGTAGTGGGTTTTTATATATAGTTGGAGAGGCAAATCCAGAAGTAGTAGATGTTCCAGTGGAATGGAGAGGTATATATAATGTAAGATATGTCAGACCGATTTCAATTAATACTACCCAAATCAACACACAACCAATATTCTTTTATAAACAACCAAAAATTCGTGGTAGAGAAATAACAAAGGCATTTATAGAAGAACTACCACCCTCTGCATCATATACAATAACGGGTAGTGTAACGGTTACTGCAACTACAGCAGGTTCAGAAATTATTGGATCAACTACAGTCAATGATGATGAAGACCACAACCCATACGTAACAACCACAGGTGAAAATGCAGCAGGAGCAGTCTTAAAAACATATAAGAATAAACGAGAAAATAAAATATCAGTAATAAATCAACCAATAGTTTTATCTTTAGGAACTATACAAAGAAGGGCTTCCCCAGAAAGACCTTCTCATACTATTACTATACAGGGAATGGAATCTTCACCTGAAAATGAACAAGATAAATTAACAAGTGCTTTTGTTGGTGGTAAAGTTTTAATAAGAAATCCAGTACTTGATGAGAGTTCATTTTATATAGGGACAAATCAATATATTAAAGTAAATAATAACGAGACAACTTATGCTACAAGAATACAAGAGGTTTTAGATTCTAAAACATTTATTCCTGAAAAACCCTTTTTTGTAAGCGTACATGATCAGAAACAAGATGACGATAAACCGGGATATGATGATCCAGATTTTGATTCAGCTCGTGTATGGTCTACCACATTGCCAGATGGTAAGGTTATTGGTTCTTCAATTGAACCAAATGAAGTCGATCCAATACAACCTGATACACCGCATATAGATGAGACAGGTGCAAAATATTATTGGGGAGCAGTAACTTCACCCACACGTATTCCTAATGAGGGTGCAGCTGGTGGAAACGAGACTATAAAATATTATGGGTGGAATGAATCTGGTAGTATTGATCAATCTTCTCAAGAAGGTGTAACAGCCCGTTATAATGTTAGTATGTTACCAAATACTAATGTTACAATGTCTATATTCCCAACACCTGGAAAAAAATTAATGGACACATATCTTAGGAGTTATGTAGATTTTTCCATTGTGAATATGAGAACTTTTAGCGGAGATGTTTTTAGAGTAAAAGTTTATGGAAAATTAAGAGGTGGACTTAGTGATTATGAGGTATTGTATGATTCACCAACAGAATCACCACAAGTATTAATGGATCCGTTTAGCGTTGATGGGTTTACAAATGTGGGATATTTTTATTCAGGTTCAATAATTGATAATTATTGGGCATCATCGTCAAATAGTACCGTACTTCAAAATGATGATTATATGGTTGATGGTGCTTTAATGAGTGGTTCTAATTATAATTTAAACGAACAAGTCGAATTTTTCACTACAGCATCTTATCAGTTAGAACGAAATGTAGAATATGCAGTTGGATTTGATTCTTATTATATAAAGAAACCAAAGAAATTTACAATTAAAACTGGTGGTTCTGAGACAACAAAAGAAGAGGATAGTGCAGAATTAAAAGTATATTTAAGTGGTTCTCGGGCAAAAGATGGAACAGGAGATATGAATGAAGATGTATATCTTGGAAAAGTTAAAATACCACCTGGCCCGTCAACAGCTGAAGGTGAACAAAAAGGTGTATTTCAAACTTTTTTAAGTTCTCGAAAACATTTCCCATCGGCTCAATTAAAATTTGTCGTAACGTCAGGTCAATGGGTTATTAAAGATGTAGAATTAAAACCAAGTTCAGATACTAATTTTAGTCCAGATTATTTTAGAACAATTGTTCCATTACCATATATACACAAACGTCCAGCGATGATGGATTTCTTGGTTGAGTTTTATGATGTGGATAATAAAATTGCAGATTCATTCGCATTTTTTGAAAAATTTAGAATTATAGGATCTCCACAAGTAATTGCTCAAGGTGATAAGAATTTATTAAGTGGTTCAATGTATCTTGGAAATACACAAGGTTCTGGTATAGAAATGCATGGTGGTTCAGCTTATATGAGGTCTGTTGGATATGAAGGATTTGAAGCTACTATATCAAGTGGTAGTGGTGGATTTATGATATGGAGTGGTTCTTTAGATGATGGTACACGAACAGATGGTAGTGGATTATTACACACAACTGAAAGTTATAGTGGTGTTGGTTTAGAGATTGTAGATGCTCATGGTGCAACAGATAGGTACATGAGATTTAGAACTAATCCAAGTATATTTGAAGTTGTAACTGATACATTTTTCTTGGGTGGTACAGCACAATTTGTAAGTGGTAGTAATCAAAAGATAGAAATAAGTTCAAGTAATTTCCATTTACACCCCGATGGTGATGTAGTGATGCAAGGTACTATTACAGCAGAGGCTGGTGGTACAATAGGTGGATTTACAATTGGTTCAACTGATTTAACAGCGACAAATTTTACAATAGATACAGACGATAAATCAATTTCACTTGGTAGTGGAAATACTATATTTATAGCAGATGCAGATGAAGGTATTCAGTTAGGTCATGCAACATTTGGAAGTGCACCGTTTAGTGTAACTCCTGCAGGTGTATTAAAAGCTGAATCTGGAACGGTAGCCGGATTTACAATAGCAACTTCTGGAATAACTTCAACTGGAATTGGTGTTCATCCTACAGGACAAACATATGCTTTTACGGCAGGAAGTTCGAATGAGTTTAATGTAAAACATAGTGGTCAAATTACTGGTTCAAATGTTTTATTTACTGGTGGAGTAATTGCAGGAGCCACAATATCCGATACAGAAATAAAATATGGTTCAAATTGGGCAATATCAGCATCAAGTACTGCTGATGAGTATTTTATATCTTCAAGTAAATTTAATGTAAAGCAAAGTGGAGTAGTTACGGCAAGTGAAGGTATTATAGGTGGTTGGAAAATGCAACCATCACCAGAAGAATTAAGAAGTCCAAATGAAAGATTAGTGTTAAGTGCCAGAACCAGCCATGAAAAAATAACAGTAAAGGATTCTTCAGGTGATGATGTACTTAAAATTGGTGAAATATCATCTGATACGAGTGATCAATATGGTATAAAGATTTTCGATGGTACTGGTACATCAGATGATAATACAGGTGCTGGTACTGTAGTGATGTTGGGAGATTTGGGTAATAAAATTGGTGGTTGGGAGATTACCGATACTCAAATACGTTCAATTCCAGATTCAGGATTTGGTGGACAATATAATCTTGCAGGTGGAGAAGATGGTTTAATATTAAGTAATGTTGGTAGGATACATTCGGCTGCATATGTACCAAACCAAAAGGGTTGGAATATAGATACTGTTACAAATGGTTTTGCAGAATTTCAAAATGTAGTCGTTAGAGGAACATTGAAAACTGCAGTATTTCAAAAAGATTCTGTTAATGTTGTTGGTGGTACTTTAAGAATAGCAAATGCAGCTAAATTAACAGCACTAAGAAGTGGAAGTACAGTACTTTCTGGTTCTGTCTCAATGTCTGCTACAGATGTTACTATGAGTGTTGATAATGTTAGTGGGTTTGAGGCAGGTGAAATTTTACTTGCTAAAAAAATAGGAAATACTGGTTTTCAAACAGAATATCTATATGTAACTGGTTCACAAAGATGGTCGGACATAGATCCTAATGTAACTGGCTCTACTATATCAAGTGATCAAGATGGTATTTCGGGTGAGTTATATGTTGGTAGGGCATATGGACAATTAACTGGAGCAGATGTAAGTGGTTCTTCAACTATTACTTTAACAGATGGAACATTCACTTCCACTACAGTTGTAAATAATTATTCTCAATCTATTTTTAATGTTGATGATGCATCAGACATAGCAGTACAAAATTATTTAAAAATTGAACATCCAAGTAGTGGAAATTTTGAGTTTGTTAAAGTAACTGCTAAAAATAGCAATACTCTTACGGTTAGGAGAAAGGCTTGGTTTCCATTGGATACAAATTTAGGGGCAACTGAAGTTATAGGTGGTTGGCCAAATAATTCAAAACTTTGGTTAGTTAATGATAGAATGTTTACTGCACAATTACATAATGTGGTTTCAGTTGGACAGTCATATGAGGAAGGACAAGTTTTTGCTTCAACTGGTAAATTTACAGAATGGATTTCATCTGGATGGATAGATTTAGATGCCAATCCTACTTCACCTTATACACCGATGATTCAAATTATGGAAAGAACTGGTTCAGGGGTATATGATTATGTTTTACGAACACAATTAGGTGATTTAAGTGGATTAAGTAGTGCTTATTTGTATGGAGATGAAAATCCCGGATTTGGTATCTATACTGAAAATGGTTATTTTAGTGGAGCAATAACAGCACAAACTGGTTCGTTTGCAGGTATTGTTCATGTTGCAACAGTACAAGGTGGATTGGAAACGGGACAAAAGATTTCTATTGGTAGAAATGTTAGTGGAACTAATGATGGTATTTATATTAATAATAATAACTATTGGTATACTTCGGCTGAATTTCATTTAGGTGATACTTCAAATTATTTATGGATAAGTGGCTCAGAAGCTAATCCAGCAAGTTCGTTTAGAATAAAAACACAAGATATAAGTATAGATACTAGCACTTTTATGTTATCATCTTCATTGAATAATGGAACACTTCGGATGGGAGCAAGTAAAGGCCCAAGTTCAGTATCAGCAAACACCGCAGGTATCTATATGGATGGTGCTGGAGATTTTCAGATTTATGGAGATTCGGATAATTACATTAGATTTGATATTAGTGATTCATTAGATATAAAGACAGAAACATTTAAATTAAATACTGCAAAACTTGATATAGATTCATCTGCAGGTGGAAGTGGTAGTATTGCATTGGGAGCAACACCACCAACACAATTCAATAGTGGACATGGTTTCTTTGTAGATGGTACTGGTAAATTCTTAGCAGGTAATACAAGCGGTGACCATTTGAAATATGATGGAAGTACTTTATCACTTGTAGGTACAATGACAATAGGTGCTAGTTCAACAACTGCTGTAGATTTTGGTGCAGGGGCAGCCGCATCCGCGTCTGCAGCAGAAACGACTGCATTAACTAATTTAAATGCGTCATCAAGTGCTTTACAAGGTAATATTACAACTACAAGTGCATCTGCAGCAAGTGCAGAAACTGATGCTGCGACTGCTCAAGCGGCTATTGATGCTATGGAAACTCAACTTGTTCTTGATAGTAGTGGAATGACAATATCTTCTTCAGGACTAAGCCCTGATATTGGAATAGCACAATTTGGTACAACTACTACGTTTTGGGATGGTGTTCAGGATGAAGATACAAATAGAAAATTAGAATTAAATGCGAGTGGTATAACA
>Ga0233437_1007384_pt1 | contig 10661 bp, 7 predicted proteins | sample SI_122_August201_FD_182714 | JGI IMG/M metagenome (GOLD analysis project Ga0233437, IMG submission 182714) | Seawater microbial communities from Saanich Inlet, British Columbia, Canada - SI_122_August2016_200_MG | ecosystem: Environmental > Aquatic > Marine > Inlet | place: Canada: British... | reverse complement strand
TGCGGAAAAGGTGGATTAGCTGTTGTAAACAGTGAATTAAAAGAATTGAACAAACGTATAACAAGGATTTTTAACAATGGAACAGACAAAGAAGAATTTTTACAAAACAAAGTTAATTGTTATTCTTGGAAGCAATTAGGGCTTAGTGTTGCTATGTCTAACTTAACAGCAGCCGTTTTGTATGCACAAAGTAAAAAAAGAGAGGCAATAGAAAACAGGCGCAAATCAGTATATGAGTTTTATAATGAATCCCTTTTAGATATCAGTGAAAAGTTTGGACTTAAAATATCGACTGTTCCGAAATATAATAAAAACAATCATCATGTATTTTATATTATATTCCCATCGAATGAACAAAGAGAGAAAGTCAGAATGCATCTTAAAGAAAAAGATATTTATGCGCATGTGCATTATACGCCGCTGCATCTTTCGAAGATGGGTAAAAGCCTTGGATATAATGCCGGAGATATGCCAAGGACAGAGAAAATTGCGCAAACTATGCTAAGATTGCCGCTTCATAATTGTATGGATGTTATAGATGCTGAGCAGGTTTTGGATGCAATTAAAGAGGCTTTATAAATAAATCAAGGACAACTATTAAATATGTAGATTTAATTTATAAATGCTTATTTTATTAAGAATAAGCCATCTAAGTTTTAGATATTTTAATTAATGCTATTTAAGATAATACGAAAATTATACAAATCATTGAAACAACTATAAAAAAACAATTCAAAATAGTAAAACATAATTTAAAAGTAACTTATAGTAAGTCGTTGCGATCTATTATCTATGTGATTTTATCAAGCTTGGGTAAAGGCATATTTAGTCCAAACTTGTCTAATCGTAATTGAAAACCGAATATTTCTATGTTATAATCCTTTTTGATTATAAATTAGTAAAATTAAACAATTAACAAATAATAAGACCTTGCGGAGGGGTTAATGAAACAAATAATTAGAAAAATAATTAGTTGGAGAAGCTTTGGGATGTTATGCCAATTGCTGTTTTGGATTTTAGTATTTATTTTGCTCTTCACAGTTGTTACTACCGGATTCGATTTTAATGAGTTTAGGTATGTAGGTTTCTAGACCCAGCAAAGTAGCAAATATAAACAGGTAGATGTGCAGGAGAAATAATGGAAAAACAAAGCAAGAGCAGACTCAAAAGTTTTGCAAGTGGATTTGTTAAACCGAGCTTGTTAATAATTATATTAGCTCTAATATTAGCCTCTTTGATAATATTTTCTTTAGAAAATTTCATCTCAAGCGGAAAGATATTAAATATCCCAAGAAACTATGTACTGTCAAATAGCGAAGATTATAGTGCGGATTTATCATATACAGTTATAGAAGAAAAATTCAATGAAACTGATAATTATCGTATCTACATGATAGGCGGATCCGCCACAAGAAAATCCATTGTAAGTGATGAGTATTTTAATGATAAGCTTTATGAAACATATGGTGAGGGTTATGAGTTTATTATGTTATCAACTTCAATGCTTTCGATTTTAGATACACTGTTAATTGCGGATAATCTTCCGGCTGATAATGGTGCGGTTGTTGCTTGCCTTAATATTAGAAAGCCTCTTATATATGGAACAATAAACAGGTATTTAGTTAAAAGCGATAAGTATGTAGATTATATTAATGAAAATAAGATAATTGATAATTTTGATATGTTTGATAAAAGGGCTTACAAAATGACCAGTGGTCGTCTTGTAAAAAAAGTAATGGATAGGCTGTTTTTATCACCTTCTATAAGCGATATTTTCAGCACTCACAGAGTGATAGAATACAAAGAGGATTATGGCAAAAGATTAAATAAGGCTGATTTCGAAGTCAAAGTAAATTTGGATATCAGAAATTTAGAAACAGGAATAAGCAGCGAAAGAGAAGAACTTTTTAGAAGCATATTGGTGGATATCACATTAATCTGTGAAGAAAAAGGATTAGACTTTGTTCTCTTGGATGGTCCTTATAATATAGAGGTGTTTAGCGAAGATTTGTTAAATGATGAAAGTGGTACGTTAGTTAATTATAAGCGTATTTTAAATGATGTAAGTGATGAAATGGATATTGCTTATTTAGATTACATTTGGGAACTAGGCATAAAAGATGAGCAATATATGGATGTGGTTCATCTTACAAATTATGAAGCTAGAAAAGCCTATACGGATGGATTAGTAGAAAACTTAGCTGATGTTATTAAATAGATGTTTAATTTAGATTAAAATGGCTTGAAAAGTATTTTTTATTGGAGATAGAATGCAAATATTTACCGAACTTTATATCGTTATTTCTTTAATAGTTTTAAGTTTGATATTATGGAAATTCAAATTTTCTTATCGAACAAAAACAATAATCATATCAATCTATTCTCTTGTGATAATAGGGATACTACATCCAATCTTCTTGGTTATTCTATTAGCAATAGTAGCTTTGATTTACTATATGCTGATTCTCGTTAATGGTGAAAAACTAAGCATGAAGTCCTTTATGATTGTGGGCTTTGTTTTAATAGCACTAGTGCTGGTGACTGGGAAATATGGTCCTAGTATAATAGATTCGATTTTTGGCTCTAAAAGTGTTTTAGGATTTAATATCCTTGTACCAATAGGGGTCAGCTATTTCGCAATGAAAATTATACAGCTCATAATCAATTTTAGAAGAGGGCTTTTAAAAGAGATAGACTTTATTGATGTTGTGTCGTTTTTGGTGTTTCTTCCAACATTCGCAGCAGGACCGATAGAATCATACAACAGTTTTAAACAGGCGAATATCGATGAGTTTTCAAAAGATGACTATTTTTATGGTATAAGACGTATATTGATTGGATATTTTAAAAAGTTTGTTATTACAGATGTAATAATATCTCACTATTTACTTAATTCATTAAACAATTCATTTGCATATTTTATCCCTGAACTGCAAGTTTTAAAGCCGGCAGCAGTCGTTATTATATCTTTCTTAATAGCGTATTTTGACTTATCATCATATTCTGATATTGCTATTGGTTTTTCTAGGCTGCTTGGATTTAAGATCACCGAAAACTTCAACAGACCATTTTGGAAAAGAAATATCGGAGAATTTTGGAGAAGCTGGCATATGTCGCTCTCTAGGTGGTGCACAAGCAACGTTTATTTCCCTGTGTTTGGTGCAACCAGAAAAGTTTGGCTTGGGATGTATGCAAGTATGATAGTAATGGGAATGTGGCATTTTGTTAGTCTTAAGTGGTTAGCCTGGGCGCTGCATCATGCGACAGCATTAGTATTATTCAATATATTCACAAATTATAAGCGAAAACATAAGAAACTGAAAAACTTTTCTAATACAAAAGTGGTTACTTTTTTATCCTATATATTAACGTTCTGGTTTGTTTCATTAGGATATGCTTTTGTCGGCGGCTCAAACATTATGGATGGCTTTAATAGATATATTGATGCAATAAAAGTTCCTTTAGTAGTTGTTTATAAAATTGTTCAATCCCTAATAGATTTGATAGTATAAGCTATTGTAATAAATATTGATTTTAAAATTAATAGTCTAAACATTGGTTTTAGTTATATACTGTATATAGTAAAATTATTAAAAACGCAGGAGCATTAAGATGTTCAAAAAATATTTTATAAAAGCATTAATATTATTATTAGGTATTTTAGTTTTATCTGGTGGAGTTTATTTTGGATTAGAAAAAATAGAAGCGAATAAAAACCAGAAAAGGGCTGATAACTTAAAACAGGTCATTATGGATATGGTCCTAGGCAAACCTGTCAACATCGTTTGCTATGGTGATTCTATCACAGCAGGAGGAGGATCCGAAGGAAAAGGACCTTCTGAAATTTCATATCCAGAACACCTTGAGGTTTTATTAAGAGAATACTATAAAAACGATAGTATAGACGTAATAAACTCTGGCATTGGCAGTGCAAGAGTTGACGATATGATTGTGAAATGGGATGAACTTGTCAGCTCATATGACCCCGATATAATAATATTTATGGCAGGAACAAATGATGCGTTTAAGGAAAATATAACGATAAGTGAGTTTTCAAATGATTTGGAAAAAGTGACAAAACTGGCTAAGAAGACTCCGATGATTTTTTTGAACACAACTCCTCGGTTCAAGAGGCATAATGGCATTAACGGTGCTAACAGGATTGAATACTTTAGGCAAGAGATTGAGGAAAATGCAAAAGAGCATAGTATTCCGTTAATAGATGTTTATGAAGGGCTAATGAATTTATATAAAGACAGAGGATTAATAAGAGGAAAGATTTCTCTTGATGGGAGCCATTATACTTCTTTAGGTTATAAATATTTAGCTGAAATCGTTTTTGAGCAAGCATTTACTAATGATGATATTAAGATTAAACCTAACCAATTTAAAGACATAGGTGGACAGTGGATTGTTACAAAAAAAAATGCGAGTGGTTGGACTAATATAGAAGCTTTAGATGGGCAGGCAATCAGAATTAAAAATAATTATGTTGAACTGTTCCTATATTTAGAGGAATGGGAAAAGAGTAATTTAGCAGTGCATTTTGTTGTGGATAACGAAAGTTCTATAAACCAAAATGTCAGCGTAATTAATTTGGATATCGAAGGAGCAGAGCCGGTTAAATTTGAAACTTCACCAAAAAAAGCTTCCGGTCAAGGATTTTATCAGTATGACTATGCTGTGCCTGTATGTGAGCTGAAAAGCGGATTAAACAGAATAAGACTCGAAACGACCACATCAGTTATGCTAAGCGGATTCTCTGTTATTCCGGTGAATGACTCATTATATCAAGAGCCCAGTCAAAACGGAGATAATACGACTAGTGTAGACAATAAAATTATAGATAATGATTTATACCCAAGATATGAAGAAATTTCGAAAAATGTTACTTGTGAGCCTAAGTCTGACTTAGCGAAAGTGTTTAGAATAATTCCTAATGTTTCATTACCTTTAGGATATAGGCTGCGAGCATTTGTAAATCCTTATGCTTCATTCTATATCGGGCAGCAATCTAATAGAAGCGAATATTTAAGCACACATCGAATATATTTTGATGGAGTTAATGCAAAATTAGATATTATAAATAGTACAGGTGAGATGGTTAATGCTGCGAGTATGCCTTTAGCGATAAAAGAAGAGGGTACAGATATTAAAATTGATTTTAAAACAAGTATTAGTGGTTTTTCAATATGGATAGAAGATACGCAGTTATATGAAGATAACATTCCGCTTTCTATCGGAGACGTGGTTATTAAAAACGAAAGCAAAACGAGCACTGCATATGTAAACCCTGTAATGAAGATTAATGGGCCTATGGATTTGATGGATGTAATTAAAGGAGAAGCTTGGATAAGTTTTTCGGATAACTTAAATCATATTATTGGGATAGATGGAACGGAAAGAACGACTGCACTAATTGAATAAAGCATAATTAAAAATAAAAATTTAAACATTAATATAATGAAGGTATGTAAAAAGGCTTTATAACTAGTATTTAAATTATACTATTTGCTGACGATTTTAATAAGCTCTTGTATCTTAGCTTTGCCCGATCCGGTTCTGGGGATTTCATCTAGACTTATGATGTTGGCCGGGATATGTGTGGCAACCAATCTATCTCTTAATACCTTAATTATTTTAAATTTTGAAAATTGAATGTCATCTTTCATAACGACACATGCAACAGGAACTTTCCCCATTATTTCATCTTCTTTAGCAACAACAGCAACATCTTTAAATATACCGATAGACAACATCGCCTGTTTTATTTTATTAGTGGAAACTTTTTCTCCGCCACGTTTAAAAATATCATCTTTTCTGCCTTCGATAAACACAAAGCCGTCACTATCAACATATCCAAAATCTCCGGTTTTAAATCCAAACTTTGTCTTCGCTTTTTTCGTTAGGTCAGGACTGTCTAAATATTCATTAAAGAGTAAATCTCCATTTGTATGAATCTCACCTATTTCATTGCTGTTAACCGGCTCGCCGTCTTCTCCAACAGATAAAACTTCCATATCGCCAATAGGGTATCCTACAGAGCCATGTTTTTCGATAGCAAATTCTGGTTTTAAAATGCAAAGTCTTCCTGAGACTTCAGTTAGACCATATACATTAAAAAGTCTTACGTCAGGCAAATACTTTTCTGCTTTTTCAATTGCACTTTTTGGAAGATGATCACCTGAACTCATCCAAAAATTTATTTTGGTGTTTCTATAAGGTTCTTCAAGCGTTTCTACAACTCGAATTAAATGTGCCGGCGCACCGCCGAAACCTGTGCTGTTCGAGTCTTCCATCCTTTTAAGCAAGTCTTTTCCAAAAACAAAACCTTTATATCCAACAAGACTGCCGCCTGCGTTAATCACCGTTGTGAAATGAGATAATCCACTGGTGAAATAAGGTGGTGTGTTGATATATATTCTGTCATCTTTAGTTAAACCAAGCTGCTTGCAAGTTAGTGCAGCATTTTTGCTTTGTGAATACATAGTTTGGACAACGCCTTTAGGTATGCCGGTTGTGCCGGATGTATACATAATTACAGCCTGCTCGGAGTTTTCTAATGGCTTATAATCTAAGTTTAATTCTCTAGTTTGCTCATCGTTGATAATTATCTTTGTTTTCACATCTAACCCTTCAGCATAATCAGCTGTGGTTAACACAATATCGCATCCTGATTTTTCAATTAAGAACAGCAAATCTTTACTGCTGAGCCCAGCGTTCAAAGGCACTGCAACAGCACCGATATTCCACAAAGCAAATAATGAAGCATAAAAACAATCATGTGTTTCGATAACGATAGCGACTTTATCTCCTCTAGAATAATTGCGTTCTAATACGGTTTGCATTATAGATTTTGTAAAAATATCAAATTCGCTATACGTATATTCTTTGTTCGTTAAAAGCAACAATTTTTTGTCAGCTCTTAGCTTCACTTGCTTGTCTAATTCTTGTATAATACTATTCATTTTATCCTCACATGTATAATAAAAAATCACTAAATCAAATGTACATTTTAGCAGTTTGTTGTTTATCCTTAAAAAATCTGATGAAAGACAAACAAGATTTTAGGAATATAATAGAATCATTTGATATGACGATATTTGATATTATTGATTTTTTTCGATATATTCTTTCATATTATTTATTGTATCGAAATTTTCATAAATTATATCCAACGACTTAACTTTTATTTCATAAGTATCTTCAATAAAAGCGACAAGCATAGTCAGCTTTAAAGAATCTAATATTTGACCATTAAACAAAGAAGTTTCTTCGTTTATCTTAACAGGATTATCCAATAATTCTTCTTCTATCATCGTTTTTAATTCATTTACTATATCCATTTTTTTTAATTCCCCGCTTCCAATAAAAATTAATATTTTATAGACAAATATCACTATTTATCTTTTTTTATAATATTGGTTGATTATAGCATAATGAGAGTTGTTGTCAATAATTAGGTAACGGCTTTGTTTAAACTAATAAAACTAATGCTTTTTATATAATTTCTTTAATCCGTTATAGATTGGGATAAGCAAGAATATTAGTGAAAGCACAATAAAGGTTAAACCTATATAGCTTGTAAAATAATCTTTTGCTGTGTAATCAGATAAAACCATTCTTGCAAAATTGCTTTCTAATATTCCGCTTAAAACGATTCCAAGAACCAATATCGGGATGCTAAAGCCATTCTTCTTCATAAAAAATCCGATTAATCCAAACACCAACATAATATAAACATCTGTCATATTGTTGCCGACAACAAAAGAGCCGATAACAGCAAAGACGAGCATTATGGGGAAGATATATCCTTTAGGCACAAGTAGTAATTTTTTAATAGCCTTAATCTCAAAATAGCCAAGTGAAATAATAAGTATGTTTACAAATAACAACCCAACGAAAAGAGTATATACTAGCTCTGAGTTGTTAACAAAAAGCATAGGGCCGGGCTTTAATCCGTGGATTTCAAAAACACCAATCAATATCGCCGTAACAGCACCTCCCGGGATGCCTAAAGCCAGCATAGGGATAAATGTTGCAACTGCTGCTGCGTTGTTTGCCGCTTCAGGAGCAGCAACACCTCTGATGTCACCTTCACCGATTTTTTTGTTTTTGCTTCTGCTTTGTACTTTTTCTTCTATTGTATAACCTATATAGTTTGCAAGCACAGCACCAACAGCAGGAAGGATTCCAATTAAGATTCCTACGATACTGGATCTTAAAACAACACCTTTGATTTTTGCAACAATTTTAATAGAAGGAGTTTTTATTTTTCTTTTCACTTCTTCAATGCGCTTATGCTTTAGGTTTTCATGCGCCTGATGAAAAACTTCGGCTACAGCATAAGTACCTAACATCACAGGTATAAAGTTAAAACCGCCATACAAGCCGCTTAAATTGAATGTAAGGATCTTTGAACCATCAATAGCAGAAAGACCAACACAGCCGATTAGAATCCCTACAATAGCGGATATGATACCTTTAAGAGTACTGTTTTGTAGACTTATGACTGCAGCAAGCCCAAAAAGCCCAAAAGCAAAATATTCGAAAGAGCCGAAAAGATAGGATATCTTTGATAGATAAGGTGTGAAGAATATTAATGCAACACAGCTTAAAATTCCTCCGATAGCAGAAGCATATATGGCAGTACCTAAAGCTTCGGATGCCTTGCCCTGTTTAGTTAATTTATATCCATCAATGGCAGTGCATGTGTTTTCTGCAGAGCCAGGGATGTTATATAAAATAGCTGTTTGAGATCCGCCGAAAGTTGCGGAAACATAAACGCTTGCAATAAGCAGAATGCTCAGCATTGGATCCATCGTGTAGGTGAATGAAATCAGCAAAGTCGCAGCCACTGTTGGTCCGAGCCCGGGGATTGCTCCAAAAATAAGACCGATTAACGAGCCTGCTAATATAACAATCATAGGGATCAAGCTGAAAGTCGTTTTTAGTCCGATTAATAAGTTGCTAAGCATATATATCTCCTAATACATTATTAAGTTGCTGAAATTTTTAAATATCCATATTCCGTCAGGGAAAGGAACAAAAAGGATTTGTATAAATAAAACATAAATTATTCCTGTTGCGACAACAGAAAATATTATACTGTGTAATACTTTTGCATTAAACACTCTGCAGCAAGCATATAGAAACAATAAAGTAGCTATAAAAAAGCCGATAACATTCATCATTAAAACATACCCAACTAATACAAATAAAAGTGGAGCATAAATCTTTTCTTGACTAACTGCCGAAGTAGATTCATCTTTTGCTCTGCTTTGAACTCTATCCGCAGCATATGTTCTAAGAGCAAGCAAAACCCCGCATATCAGAAGCGAGATACTGATAATTTTAGGGAAAACAAGACCAATTGCATTTTGATCTTCGCCTATAAATAGATTTGAAACAAATATAGATGATAGAATAATAATAATGATTGAAGGTATATATTTTTTTATTGAAGTATACATCTTATTTCAGCTTTTCTCCTTTAGATTACAAGTATCATAAAGTAAATATAAATTTATTTTATGATACTATATATATCTTTTTTTGCATAGTCAAAATGCACAAAAATATTACATAAAACGAGACAGCAAAACAATTATTCCGCTGCCTCAATTAATATTCAATTTAAATATTCTAATAAAACAGAATACTTTAATTATTGATTCGATATAGAAATATTATTTATTATAAATCTCATACTCACTTGTAATAAACTTATCAACGGCGTCTTTTTCATAATATCCCTGTCTTAAATCCAAGAATTTCTCATGTGCATATTGTTGATATGCCTGCGTTTCAACTGCGTCTAAGATTAGCTGACTTAATGTTGCTTTTATATCATCTGGAACCTCAGATTTAACCCAAATGCTTCTCCAATATCCGTTAGTTACATCTATTCCTAATTCAACAGAAGATGGAACATCAGGGAAAGCTTCTAATCTTTCTTCTGACATAGAGATTATAGATGTATACTCTTTACTCTCTAAGAACGAATTAATGTCGCCTGGCTGTTCAAAAAGAATGTCTACATGCTTTCCTGCTAAGGCTGCATATCTTTCGCCTGGTTCGCTGTATGGTATTATTTTAAACTTGATGCCGGTAACCTCTTCAATTACTGAAAGTGTTAAAAATTCTGATCCATCAACACCAACTGTTGCAACCTTTAACTCTGTGTTTGTTTCTTTTGCATAAGATACAACTTCGTCAAAGTTTGAGAACCTGTCATCTTTTGAGCTGATAAAAAGCATATCTACGTTTAATTGCGGAACCACCAAAACATCTATATCTTCTGGTTTAGCCTCGACGAGCCCCTGAGTAATGTTGATAAGTGAATCTGTCGTTGCACAAAAAACTGTATAACCATCTGGGTCTTCGCCCATAAACTGTTCAAAACCAACAGCGGTTTTAGCTCCTGGTATGTTTACAACAGTTATCTCAAGTTCAGTGTTGTTTTCTATTTCCTGCTCTAAGATTCTAGCAAACTGGTCAGAACCGCCGCCAGCACCAAAAGGCACGATCATTTTAATTCCTCTTGAAGGATATTTACTTAATGCAGGATTAGAACCACATCCTGATAATAGTAAAGAAACAAGTAATATAGTGATTATTAATGTTGAAAGTAGTATTTTTTTCGTATTTTTCATAACAAA
>Ga0233437_1007383_pt1 | contig 10664 bp, 8 predicted proteins | sample SI_122_August201_FD_182714 | JGI IMG/M metagenome (GOLD analysis project Ga0233437, IMG submission 182714) | Seawater microbial communities from Saanich Inlet, British Columbia, Canada - SI_122_August2016_200_MG | ecosystem: Environmental > Aquatic > Marine > Inlet | place: Canada: British... | reverse complement strand
GGCGCTCACCGAGAAAGATATTTGGGCTGGACTGCGAGTGCCGCCCAACGAATTCAATGAGGATGACTTAATGGCCATGGAGAAAGCTGTTGAGCAAACCGTTCGATTATCCTTGGATGAGATCGGGCTGAACCCGGATGATTTAATACCGACTGCCGTAGGTAGTTCTCGGCGCTTGATCTAGGAGATTGATAAATGGATGAAAAAGGAATCTGTCAAAAATGTGGTTTTTTAAATGAGCTTCAAAATCAGTATTGTGAACAATGTGGAAAGCGGCTTTCTTCAGATCAAAACCCGGTAGCGGATATGCCACGAGGAAGGTATTGTCCCCACTGTAATGCAGATAACCCTATTGAAGCGATAAGTTGTGTGTACTGCGGCAGAAATATGGAATCAATAAGACACTCTTCTAGCGTATCAAATATTGGATCTCCGCCTTCATTCTTTGCCACCCGCATCGATAAACTTGGCACTCGTCTCGATGGCTGGGCAGATTTGATCGATAACGCTGCTGATAAGGCTGATGATGTGCGCTTGACGTTCGAGGCTGATCTGGAATTGCGCCAGATGCCCCAGGTAGATTGTTCGCAGCCTACTCTGACGCCCGGCGGGCTGGCTGGCAAAAGACGGAACTACTACCTGGCCCAAAGCTACATCGGCGCTACACTGGCGGTTTATATTGGAGAGTTTGGCCGGGATTTGTACGTTTCATGGGATCTCTTCGTCCGTCCACAAATCAGGTGGCGCAATATCCTGATTATGCTGGGTATTGCTGCTGTGATAGCCATTTTCCCGGCGATGAATTCCTATTCGGAGTTTAGCACCTGGATATCGTGGACAATAGCTGGATTCATCGGCATTGTCATGGTCGCGCTCACTCTTGGAAAAATGTTGCGGGGCAGTGCGAAGGCCTTCTTTGTGGAAGAGATCGATCATTTTGCCGCCGATGATGTAACTGCTACAATGTTCGCCGTGCATCATGGGTTGATGAAGGCCATAGATGCCGCTGGGCTGGATTCTTCGCTCTTACGGGCGAAAGAAACCTTCAAGGCTGGCCGTAGAGAACGGATCATCTAAGAAAATGCCGAATCGGATTTGCCCTTATTGTGGTGAAACGCATCAGCTTGATGCTCAGTTTTGTCCCAACACAGGCAATTCTTTGGATATTCCTTTGGCGGAAGATGATCGTTCTCAAAGAAAAAAATGGCCCTGGGTGTTCATTGTTGTGTTTATGCTTTTTGCTGTAGGCGTGGCGTTGGGCATCCTGGGAGGAAGGCGGCAGCAATCCTCGGGGATGTCACCACATCGAGTGACAGTCACTAGTGATAGAAGAGTGACGCGCTCTCCTAATTTTGTGACCGCAACACCGCATCAGGTCATTGCTGCTACGGCAACGCCTTTGATAACGACAGCAGTTTATCCCACATCCACAGCAACAAGGACGGCTACCCCGCGCCCCACCTTGACCAGAACAGCAACCGTCACAGATGATTCCTGGCGGGCCTGCCAAAATACTTATTCTTCTCGGTTGCATATTGGGGATCGGGCCTATGTCAGTTTTGACCCGCCTTTGCCAAATAATGTGCGTGAAAACCCTAAAATGAGCGCTGATGTTATTGGTCAGATTGATATTGGCGAAGAAATCCTGATTTTAGAAGGGCCATCCTGTTCTAACAATTGGGTATGGTGGTTGGTGCGGTCACGTAAAACCGGGTTGGTTGGCTGGACATCCGAGGGTGATATTGAAGATTATTGGTTGATACCGCTGCCGGAGGATTAATCTGAATCATGCTGATTGAACAACCAAATGTCCGTGTAATTACATCCCCTGAAGGCAAACAGGAATTAGCGCTCTTTGGGTATCAAATTCCCTATCTGCCAGATTTCCTCGCCGATCACACACTTCTGGGGCAGACTGACACAGAAAAGTTGAGCGAGGTGCTAAAGCGGTTTGAACGATTTGCGATTGGATTACGGAAGTATCGAAATTCGGCTTTTGCCTTGCGGTTTGTTTCTCAGCCTGAGGATGGCGCTGTGGATGTTTGTCTGCTGGGCCGGATCACCTTCCACAATGGACAGGCCCTAAATCAAGCTCAACGACTCGCTGCAGATCTGAGCGCTCACCTGACCAGCTTTGGTATTCCTCATAACCCTCTTGAGAGTCCGTCATCAGGAAGGCGATTTTCCTTAGACACAGCGCTTACCCCCTTTGGGATTTCTTCCGTAGTGGAGACCCGACAACACGGACGGCTTGTTCCTCTGATGACGGTGAATAAAGATGCGTATGTACTCCATCCCTATTGGCGGGCATCTGGCGCGTGCCTGGAGCCATTTGAAACAATGTTACGCCAATCTGTTGGTGTAGCGATCAGTATTTATTTACAACCCACCGAAGTAACGGATGAAGAATATGGGAGCATGGCTGAAGCCGCTCATATTGCTCAGACGCTTGCCGACCTGGACGTTCAGACTTACAGTGATACGGCGATCCGCCGCCGCCGGGACCCGGGTGCGGAACTGGTAGGGCGAATTTATGATACCTACCTGAATTCGCTTGTAGAACCTTTTATTCTTGTTGTGCAGGTCGCTAGTTCAGATCCCAATGCGGCCTGGACGGTGGCACGGTCTTTTGCTTCCAGCATAACAGAGTACTCATCACAAGATCGGGATGTAGCTGGTCAACGGTTGCCATCAGCAACCGACATTGTCACTCCATCAAATAATCACGATGCTTCAGTAGCCTATCAATCTTTCAAAACCTTAACTTGGAATCCGTGGGGGGATTCATTAGCCAGCCCCGGAAAAGAGCGCTTTCCCTATTTAGTTGGAGCGCGTGCCGCCAGCGCGGCGTTCCGTTTTCCTGTGAGTGTGCGAGGAGGGGTTCCGGGCATTCCCGTTCGTCAAAACCCGCCAGATTTCGAGCCTGGCCCGCGCCCTAATATACCTGACCGCGGAGAAATTCATCTAGGTGATTATCACCGTGGCGGCGCAGCTATGATTCATCCTCAAGCGTTGACTCGACATGCCTTGATTACCGGGTTTACCGGTAGTGGAAAAACAAACACCGTGCTTTATTTACTTGACCAGCTTTGGCGAAACCATCAAGTCCCTTTCCTGGTTATTGAATCGGCGAAGAAAGAATATCGTGCTCTAGCGCGAGTAGATGGGTTTGAAGATTTGTTGGTGCTAACGCTGGGAGATGAGACTACATCGCCTTTCCGGCTCAATCCCTTTGAGTTACTTCCCGGAGTACGGGTAGAAGCCCACCTGGGGCGTTTGCAGGCTTGCTTCGATGCCGCCTTGCCACAATTCGGCATTCTGCCTTCTATCGTTGCGGAAGCCTTGGAAGAGATTTACAAATCGAAAGGGTGGAAGTTGACTGATTTGGGAATGTCTGATGACAATCGTTTGTTTCCCACGATGCGTGATATGTTCAATCAGGTGATCCGTGTCGCAGAGAATCGCGGCTATGCTGGGGAAACCTATCACAACATTCGCGCTGCTGCGGCTGGACGGATTGGCGGCCTGTTGAGAGGCAGCCGAGGACGCATGTTTGGCTGCCAACGCTCTTTCCCTGCCAATGTTATTTTCAATCGTCCAGTAGTGCTAGAACTCAATGACCTTAATCAAGACGATAAAGCCCTCACAATGATGTTCTTGCTCACCTGGCTGCGTGAATTTCGCGAATTACATCCTCATAAGCAATTACAACATCTCACTGTTGTGGAAGAAGCGCATAATGTGCTCAGCAACGTGCAATCAGTGGGAAATACTGAAATCGCCGCGGATACTAAAGCCAAAGCCGTAGCCGCTTTTTCCGATATGTTGTCAGAAGTGCGAGCCTATGGAGAAGGTTTGCTGATTTCAGACCAATCTCCCGAAAAGCTGGCGCCGGATGCCATGCGCAATACCAACCTGCAAATAGCGCATCAATTACGAGACCGATACGATCGGGATGCTGTGGCGCGCGCCATGATCATGGATGATGCTCAACAAGAATACTTGGGGAAACTGCGCATTGGGGAAGCCGCCCTGTTTCGAACCGGCATCGAAAAGGCGACCTTTGTTCGGGTTCCCGAATATAAAGATTCGGCTGGTTTCGATTCTCTTCCCAGCGATGAATTCATCAAAAAACGGTTGGCATCTTTTCAGCAAGAATATATGTCGGCATCTTTGCCTTTCGATGGTTGTCGTTTTTGCGGCAGTCCTTGCAACTACAAGGAAGCCATCGAACCTTATACTCTGGACAAAGAACTTCATGAACGCTTCAAGCACGCGCTGATGCAATTTGATGAACATCCCGAAGCAGAACACTGGCCCAAACATTGGAGAAAAATTGCCCGCGTATGTGTTGATGCTGCGGGGCAGGCCGGTTTCCGAACCCAGATAGATGCAGCTTTTTGCTTCATGGCCCATGAGATTGATTTTCCTTTTACTACCCATATGCGAAGAGAATTTGTGAGTGCATTTAGTAGAACACCCGAAGAGGTCGGTAGATGAGAGAATGGCAGGATGGCGAAAATACGAGGCGTACAGATCAAGAAATATTTCCTGATCAGCATTACGGCGATGCAAAAGGCCATACCCTAACCATGCGCACCTATCTGGGGAGCAGCGATTCTTACTACTTGCGTGTTTTTGATGACAAAAATACACCCCAGACGCCCGACAACCCAAGTTTTGGGGATACTGGACGGGCAAATATTAAGTTGGAACGAGATGAGCAAAACTATGTAAGCCGTGCCCATTTGCAAGATATTGAAACTGCTCCACCCTATCGCGGTGCAGGTAACGGTTCACGACTTCTGGCCCAATCCGAAAATATTGCCCAAACGCATGGCGCCAAAGAAATTTATGGCCTAGCCCCGGATGACGAAAGAACTCGTGAGTGGTACACCCAACGGGGGTATGGCATTCGGCGCGGCCCTAATGGGGGGCAGGAAGTGTACAAGCTCTTATTGCCGGACGGTACGGATACGCCATCAGGCTATCAAGAGCCATTGTCGGGTACTATGCTTTCCAGGCAGGGTATTTCCGCATTACAGGGTCGAGAAGTTCCATCACACTCGGCAGAAAAACTTACTCCAAAAGAGAACAAATCTCACACATCTTTCAAGACTGCTGCGGCAGGTCTGGCCGGAGCGGCAATTCTGGCCAGTAGTGCGTCTCTTTTGAAACATGCTGATTTTGACCGCGCATCTATTGACCAACCATCACCCGATAAACAGGAAACCATTGTAACTCGAGAAACTTCTGCCCCAGCGGTACTTCAACAAGATGCGATTCTTCAATCTCCGCCTCAAAGTAGTCCACCGGCTGAGTACCATTGGTCTTCTCCGCCATCGCAAGAGATTGATTCTTCGTCTGCTGTGCATCCCACCGAAGTGCTAGATGTTCAGCAAGCAACTCCTGTTCCGTTGAAAAGTCAGCATGATTTGGTATACAATGATCAACCCACGCAGTATGGGTGTACACCCGCTTCGGTTAGCATGATCACAGACTACTGGCATCAGCAGGATCTTCAGCATCCTACCAAAACACCCCAGGAATTTCTTGATATCAACGCTGCTCAAGGCGAATTCCATCACACCGGTATGAGCGCTTCGGCATTGCATGACGACCTTCGCCAATTGGGATATGTCGCACAAGATCATGTGAACGCATCTTTCGGTGATTTGCAGCGAGACGTTCAGCAGGGTCCAGTGCTGGCAGTAGTTAAATTGGGTATGGAAGAAAGTGGTTTGAATCACGCGGTTGTGGTTACTGATGTTTTTAGTGATGGAACAGTGAGGGTAAATGACCCCTGGACAGGGAAAGCTCAAGTGTACGCCAAAGAGAGGTTTTTATCATCCTGGGGAGCTAATTTTGGACAGAATGCGCCCACGCGTAGTTATCTGACCGTCCTTCCCGTTCCCCGGTGACTGTTCATTTTGGAGAATTATCATGTCGATAGAGAAAAACATCACTCACGCCGCTACAGATACGGTTCATATTGGAAAACAGGCTGTTGAGCAAGTTGTGCATAGAGCCTGGTCACTCCTTGATGCTGCTTCGGAGAAAAAATCCCCCGGAGAATATCTGAACCGGAAAGCAATTGACGCGATTCAAGGAAAGCTAGAGAGCTAGATAACCTGAGTATTGGATGAGGAAATTCGGACAATCCCTATGCGGACGTTGAGCTTGTCGAATCGGTAGCCGAAGGGATCATTGTCGTTTCGACTGCGGCTTTCAGCCTCCGCTCAACGGTTGTTTTGCAAAACGAAACTCAGTTTAGATAGGAAAAAACTATGACAGATTGGTATGAGGCGAAAGAAACCCAAACAGAAGATACCAAAACAGAAAGCGATGGCGAAAAACTTTCTCCAATCGGTATGGCAGCCGTCCAGGGTGTATCGGATTCTCAAATTATCGAACAGGAACATCAGGGGTTAGATGCAGATATAGCTCAGGCTGAGGAAGCAAAAGCCGAAGCGATAAAACAGGCCGAAGCAGCGCTAAAAGGAGGCCGTTCAGATGCAGCGGAGCGAGCTTTGGAAGTGGCAAAAGATGCAGATCGAGCAGCTTCCAGTATGCGTATGGAACAACTGCAAAATCAGATGCCGCCAGCGACATCGGTAGATGAAGTTTCACAAGATGAAAGCCCCAATGCTGCTCCGCCTCCCGAATACCGCCCGAAACCAGCTTTTGGCGAGGCCGCAATGGTTGAACGCGCTGAAACAGATGCCGAGAAAGGTGAGCGAGAGATATACCTTCACAACCCTGAAGGTAAAAGCTACAGATAGAGAAATTGCCATGAACTATTTTACATGCCCGCATTGTGGCGACGCTCATTCAATGGGTGCGAAATTTTGTCCAATCACCGGGAAATCGCTGGTTCCCTGGTGGACGCGCTGGCGTTTTGCGTGGGCAATTGCCGCATTGCTTGTCATATTTGGCGGGGGATGGTGGTTATTGAAGGCTTTGAATAAAGATTCGGATGCGTTAATTCTGGCTGAGATTTCCACACCGACTTCTTCCCTTACAACTGGCGTCACATTGGTTTTAGACACACCTACATCTACGCGTACACCTACCCCCACTAGGCTATCAACTAATACTGTGATACCTTCGAACACACCAACGCTGACAGCAACGGTCCGAGCGACAATTACGCCCACACCATTCGTTATCCGAATCAATGAGACTGATGGCGCAACGTTGGTCTTCGTTCCAGCAGGAGAATTTCTCATGGGCAGCGATCATAGAAACGCCCCCTATTTTTGGGGTGCGGAAGAACCAGAACATACAGTTTACCTTGATGCTTTTTGGATCTATCGTACCGAAGTTACCAATGCCATGTATCAAGAATGTGTGAAAGTTCAAGCCTGCCCCAGGCCAGCATGGAATCATTCCAGTACCCGCTCAGAATACTATGATGATCTATCTTACGCTGATTATCCGGTCATTTACGTCTCTTGGATACACGCTACATCGTATTGTAAGTGGGCCGAGGGACGTTTACCCACTGAAGCTGAATGGGAAAAAGCTGCCCGCGGGACAGATGGCCGATTATTCACTTGGGGAGATGCATCACCATCTTCCCAACAAGCAAACTTCCATAACAGCGGTTATCATGACACCATCTCCGTAGGCACATACCCTGGTTCTGTCTCTCCATATGGCGCGCTTGACATGGCCGGCAATGTTTGGGAATGGACCTTCGACTGGTTTCAATCGGCGTATTATGACGTGTCGCCTCATGAAAACCCGATTGGTCCAGCGACTGGATCTACCCGGGTTATGCGTGGGGGTTCCTGGCATAACTCGGCTGATGGCGTGCGCACTGTCGCTCGGGCCAGCATCAAACCTGAAGACACATTTAATACTCTCGGGTTTCGCTGCGCTCAGGGTGAGCCATAATAATAGAGGGAATGATGATGGCGTTTGAAGACGGCCGCGTTTGTCCGGCTTGTGAAGTTCGGGTAGTATTTGACGAAGAGATCTGTCCGAATTGTGGTACCTGGTTGGGAGTAGCTGAACGCGAGCCAACACTACTTGCATTTACCACAGACTCCCCCCAGAACCAAGGATCAGAGACTAATGAAGATGTGTTGCCAAATCCCCAAACAGCTTCGTTGCCATTATGTTCATCATGTAGGCGACCTCATTCACTAGCCGCACGTTTTTGTCCTAATTGTGGTAAGAAAATCCCAAAGCAGGAAAAAGATCATGGTGTAATATCAGGGGTTAATGATAGACAAGCCTTTGAAGAAAGATTGCGATCGGAAGATCTGCCAGTAGAAGATATACTGAGAAAAGAACTGGAGAAGAAACTCCAGGAAACAGAGATCCAGTCGGATCATTTGCATATCGTTGCTGATGTAGAACAGGAGCATCTCAGCCAAGACAAAATTATCAGGATAAATACAAAACTAAAGAGATGGGGGGTATTGGCCTTTGCCACAATCTCGACTCTCGCGATGGTGCTTTTTATTCGTTCTTGGGATGGCGAACCTTTTGAACTGGGTACTGGTCCCCAATCGCCTGGGCTCTCACCGAGTGCTACTCTTCCGTCTGCTACATATATTGAAACACCTTTCTATTCCAAAACGCCTAGCAATACGTCAACATCTATGCCCCCCCCATCAGCAACCCCAATGGCGATATTATTTCAGGATGATTTTTCAGACCCCTACAGTGGCTGGGATCATGCCAATGTACCCGAAGGTATAACTGATTATGAAAATGGTTATTACCGCATATACGTCAACACAACAGAGACCGATGTCTGGAGTAACCCCGGCTTGCACTTCACAGATGTAGTCGTCGAAGTCGATGCTGCCAAAGCTGGAGGCCCGGATAACAACGATTTTGGTGTGATCTGTCGTTACCAGGATGTAAGCAATTTCTATTTCTTTATTATCAGCAGCGATGGCTATTACGGCATTGGTAAAGTGGTGGATGGCGAACAGATTTTGATCGGTGCGGATCAAATGTATCCCCACGATGTCATCCAAAAAGGGAATGCCACTAACCACATCAAGGTAGATTGCGTCGGCTCGCATCTAGTGCTGTACGCCAATGGCGCTAAGCTTGTTGAGGTCGAAGATTCGATGTTCTCATCCGGTGATGTCGGGCTGATTGCCGGAACATTCGCTGAAACTGGAACAGATATTCATTTCGATAATTTTATTATTTATACTCCGCATTTGTTCTCAGGAAATAACATTGCGATAGGAATTGATGATGCAGTTTCGCCAACACTTTCGATTACCAGCACTCCAACAGTATTTCCTTCTTATACTTCCTCACCGACAAATACGCCATTACCAAGCCCAACAGCAACTTTGGGCATTGGGTCTACCCAAATTCATCCGGTTGACGAGATGGAATTGGTATATGTGCCAGCAGGATATTTTTTAATGGGTATAAGTGATGAAAATATTTCCCAAATTCTGGCAATTTGTCCCAGCTGCGATGCATCTAGTTTTAAAAGCCAGAAACCACAAAAGCAAGTTTATCTTAATGCCTATTGGATAGATCGTACTGAAGTAACGAATGCCCAATTTGCTTTATTTGTTTCGGAAACAGGGTATAGAACTACGGCTGAAGAAAAAGGAATGTCCTATGTGATGATTCGGGGAAATGCAGATTTTGTTTATATTGATGGTGCAGACTGGCGTCATCCTTTTGGTTCTGGCTCAGAAATTTTCGACAAAGGCGATTACCCCGTTACCCAAATTAGTTGGTACGATGCGGTTGCTTATTGCAAATGGGCTGGTCGCCGTTTACCCACCGAAGCCGAATGGGAGAAAGCAGCTCGAGGGACATCTGGAAGGTTATTCCCTTGGGGAAATACGGATCCCAACGATGATCTTCTAAACTATAATTTCAATTATGCCGGGCCCGTAAAAGTGGGGTCTTTCCCCGATGGTATTAGCCCTTATGGGACTATGGATATGGCAGGCAACCTGCTCGAATGGGTTTACGATTTTTATGACAGCACATATTACGAAATCATGCCCGAATCGAATCCCACAGGTCCTAGTAGTGGCGATAGTCACCCTTTAAGAGGAGGCTCCTGGGATAGTATGCGAGGACCATTTTTGCGATATACGTTATCGTCATTCCGTATTTGGAATTATCCCTATATTAGGAGCAATGTTATTGGTTTCCGATGCGTGCTGGATGAGTTATAGTGGCTTACCATAATTTCAACATGTGCGGTTGAAATTATGGTGTTTGGAATAGATCCACCTACTACGTCGTAAACGAAGTTTCACGGATATTTTGACAATTTCTGCCAGATAGATGAAAATGGCAGTATGAAAAAACAACATGTCCAACTCAATGAAGCAGATCGTACATCGCTAAAAAATATAATCGGTAAAGGCGAACTATCTGCCAAAGTTTACAAACGGGCCATGGCCCTGCTGGAACTTGACCGTGGAAAAACCTATACTGCCGTGGCCGAAACCGTACAGGTCAATCAAAACACCGTCTCCCTTTGGAGTAAGAAATATCATGAACAAGGGTTACATATGTTGCTAGACCAGCACCGTTCTGGTCGTCCGCCGGTGATTGATGGAGAGCAGCGAGCCAAAATCACCGCATTAGCTTGCAGCACGCCACCGACTGGCCATGCACGCTGGTCCTTGCGCTTATTAGCTGAAAAAGTTGTCGAA
>Ga0233437_1007379_pt1 | contig 10669 bp, 5 predicted proteins | sample SI_122_August201_FD_182714 | JGI IMG/M metagenome (GOLD analysis project Ga0233437, IMG submission 182714) | Seawater microbial communities from Saanich Inlet, British Columbia, Canada - SI_122_August2016_200_MG | ecosystem: Environmental > Aquatic > Marine > Inlet | place: Canada: British... | reverse complement strand
CTTACTGTGCTCTTGTTTTGCTTGAACTCCAACACCGCTAACAATAGTTTTCTCTATACCGTCTCCTTTAAAATAAGTTTTATACGTAACGGCTCCATCACAAGGAAGAATTGTTACGCTTCCTGTATAACGTGTTCCTATAGTAAGAGTTTGCTCTGTAAAACTACCTTCAAATACAGAACCACTTGCACAAACATCATATTGGTTTGCCGCCCCTGTGCCTGATCGAGAATTTTTATTACTTGCGGTATTTTCTCCACCCTTTTTGCCATTACCTTGACCATCTTTTTCTCCACAACAACAGCCAAGGAGTGGCCAGACCACAACAAACATAATTACAATAATTACAAAGAGCATTCTCCGCTTATTCATGGATGTATTTCTGTAATATGTGCTTTAAATCAGTTTCGATTTATTCAGTAGCATAATATTTTATTAAGGCAAGGTACAAAACATCAATGATGCAAAACAATTATTATTGTTACATAGCGCTTGTAATAGGTGCATTATTTGTTTATTATAGTTATTTTTTATTAGGCATCGCTTCACGTCTATTCTATCCGTTATTTATTCTTGGTGTAATAACCATAATAACATGCTTGGTGATTCTTAAATGACATTTCCATGGAGTCCAATAGTGAACTTATACATTGGTCCGTTAGCGTTATATGTTGAAGCAATTTTTAGCACCCTTGCTTTTGCGGTATTCATATGGTGGGCACTCAAAGGATTAAAACGAGAAAACATCAAAATATCTAAAGAAAACTTGTTGTTGTTTTTCATAATAATTATTCTTGGTGGATATTTCTTCGGATGGCTATGGTATTATATTGAATATGTAGTAGAAAACGTAACATTCATATCGCCATTTGGTTCAGGCGTGACGAGTTATGGAATGTTTTTTGGAGGAATATTTTTAACGATGTTTCTAGCTTTTTGGTATAATAAGAAATATAAAATTGAAAAATCAAACATGACTTTTTTCGGACGCATAACAGATGCTCTTGTACCAGCTGGGGCAATGTTTGTTTTTGTTTACCGAATGGGTTGTTTTCTATATGGAGATGTCCCTGGAGTTGCAACAAGCGTTCCATGGGGAATATTAGCGACATATCAAACAAAGTTTGGGGAGCTCATACGACACCCTGTTGCACTATATCTTAGTTTCTCTGGACTGCTTATCTTCATAATACTTCATGCATTTTTTAGCTATAAGAAAACAAAAAAAACAAAATTTGGAAAAAGATTTCATGGAGAAACTGCGCTATGGTTTGTTTTGTTGTATTCATTCAATCGCTTCTTGATAGAATTTTTTGCAGAAGGGCATAATTATGAATTTGTTACACGATATTTCGGGTTATATAGTGGGCAGTGGGCGCTTGGAATTGCTTTTTTTGGCATATTAGCTTGTTTGATAATAGGGTATGCCAGATTCAATAGAAGTCATAAGACCTGAAATCCAAATTTATCCCCAAGTTTCCCAATCTCTTTTATCATATTTATGTTAATATTTCTACCTACACAATAATTTCCAGATTTATTTGCCATTCCCAAAATAAATGCTTCTGCCATACATGCATATACAACATTGGGAGGACAGTCAAAATTAATTTTAAAATTAGCATTTCCAGGAATTTTAATTAATCCACCGTCAATTATAGTTAAATCATCTCTTGAAGCACATCGCGAAATATCAACTGGTTTTGCAGCGTCTACAACAATTGCATTTTTTTTAAGTTTTTTAGGATTTATTATAGAGCCAATTGTATTGCTAGCTGAGATAATAATATCAGCCTTATAGACTTCTTGAATATTGTTTTTATCTATTTTGATTAATTTATATTTACTTGCTAACTTGGCACAAGTAGAACCAATTGCACCATCTACTCCAACTATTGCAACTATACTATTTTTTTTAAGATAGGGTTTTACTCGCTCCATTACTGAATAAATAGTATAAGCCCTTCCCGTCGTGAGACTTATTTTAGTTTTTCCAATTAAATCAAGACCCTGATTTGACGCAATAGCACTATATGCTCCAAGGCTTATTATTTTTGCTCCATTTCTATATGCAACATCACAACTTTTTTTTAGTTTTTTAATAACCTCATTTTTTGGAAGACACATCATTTGTTTTGCCGTCAAGGGACATATCACAATCATAGATTCATGATTTCCTATTTTGAATTTACTATGAATATATGGTGTGGTTTGTTTTATAATCATTTCAACGATATTATTTGGAAGAATACCTGCCCATAGCCTTGCTAACTTATACCATGATCTTCTAATATAGTTGATGTTTGGTGGATGCATAAGAAAAGCTGATTTCATAAGTCATACCACTTTGGTTTTCTACCATATTCGAGAGAATCTCTTCCGGTTAGGAAATCCCGAGACGCAACAATCAAACCTTTAAACAACTTTTTCATAAGAGAATACTGTATTCTCTTTTTTCTTGGATTCTTTTCGAATAGAGCTTTTTTGTACATCTTTGTATGGCCAAAGACAGCAAGCAATAGCGTCATCTTAAACCAATTATCAAGTTGTTTTCGAGTAAGGTATTTTGTTCCAACAACAGGCCTATGTAGATTCCAAGATTTAAACTTCTCTGCTGAAAACTTTTTTTTGCATTCTTCCCATGCTTTTGTTCCAGGATATGGAGTATACGGCAGTATGAACGGGAAATCAAAATAAGGATTTGTATAAATAAACTTTCTAAGTTTTCTAAGTTTTGTGCTATTGTCACCTGGGACGCCATAAATCAGAGTTGCTATCGTGTAGACTTTTTTATACCTATTAAGTATCTTAAATCCATTCATACATGTATCATAATCCTTATCTTTTACATTCATGGCAAGATTTTCTTTTTCTGACATTCTCTCCATTCCAATGATACCTTGCACGAGTCCATTATCGACCATCAATTTCATGACACCAAGTTTTTCATCACGTATAACACAATCTGCTCGCATCCAGGCGGTGTGTTGTACCTTTATTCCTGACGCCGCAAGAAGTTCAAAATATTCTTTGCTCCACTCTGGATCCAAATTAAAAGTTCCATCAGCCCAGTTCAAAGTTTTTCTACCGTATTTTTCAACAAGAATTCTTGTTTCTTCAAAACTTCTTTTGGGAGTTTTAGTCCTATAGCCACATTTCCCTTTATAGCTATACAGTTTACTTATGCTACAGAAATCACACCCTCCAGTGCATCCCCGGCCATGTTCAATAGCTGCAAAATCTTGATGATTTTTGCTGTTTTTACCATATTCTTTCATAGGAAGCAAGTCATAAGCAGGAAATGGAAGTTTGTTCATATCCAATGGAGCACGTTGTTTATTTATGACAATTTTGTCATTATCCTTATGAATGATACCATCAATTTTTCCAATAGAAGTAATCATAACAAAGTCCTTTCCTGGTAGATAACTTTTTACCTTTTTCTTACCAGAAAGACATGCAACTAACTCAAGCATTGTTTGTTCAGCTTCACCGCGGATAATATAATCTATCCCCCATTCATTTAACGCTCGCTCTTCCATATAAGAAAAAAAATATCCACCAGCAACTACTTTCACTTTAGGTTTTATTTTTTTAACAAACTGTATAAGTTTTATCGCTTCCCATGCAGATGCAGTCTCATCCCCGACACAAAGAACATCAAAGTCCTTATTACTCACAGTTTTCTTAAGAGTTTTCCATCCCATTTTGATTGCCAAACAATCGATGAGTTCCAATTCAATATTGTTTTCTAAGAGAACAGCAGCCATTGATGCCATACCAAGTGGTTGCCAAAAAGAACTTGATTCAGAATTAAAAGGCCACATATATCTTGGCGGACGCACAAAGAGTACTTTCATGGGTCTCCTAAAATCCATAAGATTTATAAACTCTCCTATATCTTAACTACTCTATAATTGTACCTACGGAGGGAAAGGATTATGCTCAAAATGAAGAAGATTACCGGAACATATGATATGCGCGTATTCACAGATAATGGAGATTATTTTGGTGATATAGAAGAGGCAATTCTCACGACGAACAAAGTGTTTGGTTGGAGAATTAAAGCAACTAAGAATTCATTCTTAAACAAAGTTCTTGGTTCAGCAAAAGGTGTTATCGTGCCTCATCAACTTGTTAAGGCAATTGGCGATATAATGATTATAAATAAAACCGCAATACCATCTTATGAAGGCGATTCAGAAGAAGAAATGGCTGAGGTTTAAATTTTTATTTTTCTTATTTTCTTGTTTTATTATATTTCTATAGTAAAAGATCGTTCATTAAAATCTCTTGCAGCTCTACACTTTATAGGATATTCTGTTATTTCACTAGCATTCAATCCCAATCCAATTCTAGATGGTAGTGTACCATCACAACCATAAGATCCATTTAATACACCACATATGAAATCAGGATAATGAACAAGGCCAGGCACATAACCATCTATTCTACAATTTCGCGGGTGCTTGAAACGTAGTTTAAGATCTACTTCTGTTGTATTTACTTCAAAAGCAGGTAATTGGCTAAGGCCTGACGTTGTTTTGTTGAGAATGATAATGTTTGGAGCCACCATTTTTAGGTAGCGTGGCTGAAATGCAGCCTTCAAAGTAAAGTTCTGTGTTCTGTTAAACCTCATCGAAAAGTTTCTCCAAAACCCTGGCTGATCACGGCAAGTTATATAGATTGGACCTCTATAATCATCCTCAAAGCCATCCGTATATCCATAACACGTTGTTTCCATCGAAATAAGACCGTAACCCATAAATGGACAATCCATTGTGAAGTTTTTTAGATTCCATGAAACATCCGCGTTGTCATATTTACACTCTGCTGGCTCATTAAGTATTATCTGAAATTCATTTGGCCCACCATAACCTCCTTCATAATTAAGCATTACTGGACCAAAAGTATCTTCTAACAAAACATACTGTATAGCTGTAGGTGTGATTTTATCTCCTGCATTATCAATACATTCCAACGAAAGCGTTGTCATTTTACTCACAATATCAACAGCACGTCCTTGCATTTCATTCTCAAGCATTTCAATGCTATTTCGAATAGTTGGGTCTACCTGCTCACGCCAAGTTTCAATAATGCCACGAGCCTGTGGAACATATCCAGGATGTTGTTGTACAAACATCTCAACTCTACTATCAATTCTATCACTGACAACAGCTTCAGCTATACTTGAAAAATCCATCACATCAAGTGGTTCGACAAGTTCTGTAACAGGCCTTGCATGTAAAGATATGTTGTGCGTAGTGCTTGCAGACATACTGGCATAATGAATTGTTTCTGTAAGGAAACTAAATCCAAAAGATGATTCAAAGGAAGGTGTTTTCAAAGTACATCGGGCTGGTCTATTTAATTTAAGGTTTAATGTTACAACAGTAAATGGTTCAATTTTAGGGCTGATATTATATCCAGTAAACGTTTTGCCATTGAAAAAAATGGTTTCTCGTGCCATAGAGAAATTCCCTGTTACATTGATATCTACTATTCGTAATCCACCACCAGATGGAGGAGCATCTCTACAAGTACCTACGCCATCTTCAGTTTCAAAAAACTCACAACTATTCCCAAGACTTTTGCACCAATATTCGCTACACGGAAGAACACTATTGCCACATCCATTACAATTTCCATTACTTGGTCTTTCCCATATACTACACACATTAGATCCATGAATATATTTTTTGAACTTACAGTCAGGTACAGGAATACCCATTATACATTTACACATATCACAGTCGTCCCAACCAGAAGCAGTTGCCGAAAACTGTGCTTTTCCTATAGCTATCTTAGAAAGGCTTGCATACTCATTTTCAAATTCTCCAGTATAAGCTCCTAATGATGGAACATCCATATTAAGCGTAAGCCTATAAGATTGGTCGATAATATCATTTTCAAGTAAGGTATAATCTCTTGGTGCATCAACACCATTTCCAGCAACAGTAGCAAATCCTCCATATGTAGCAACGTTTGCAACATTTCTGTAGTTACCACAATCACCTAGAGAGGAACAATATATTGCAGAAGTATCAACCCAATTTTGTGGACAATTAAATCCATCACAAAATTTCTGTTCATTTGCCATTGAACATATATTTTCTTCAACTGGACCATTTATCCAATGTCTAAATCCAGGTGGCACTTGAGGATGACATAGATTATTATCGTATTTCTTACCATATGAAACATGTGCTTGGCCAAGAAGATTATTATTCCAGAAACAATCCCTTTGTGTAGTATCTTCACAAGCACCACTAGTTGTTTGGGCAGAACAATCATGCCATCGGTTTGGTCTACATGCAGCTTCAAATGGTTTATTTACAGTTTGAACACATATTTCCTCACGATAATCACGACAGCTTTCAATATATATTTCACCATTATGACACGATCGTAAGTAGTGTCGTGTACCAACATAATCAAGTCCTAAACCAACAGGACCTTGATATTCACACCAACTTTCACCATCTTCATATAACCCACAGTCTTCACGTTGCTCAGTTGGTGAGCCCAGTCCAGGTGTCGAAGTCGATTGCCAAGTTTCTGGTGGAATGCTCAGCAATAATCCTCCTTTTGAGATACATGTATTTCTTCTTGTTTGGGCAAAAACAGTCCTATCTGGGAGTCTACATGCAGACAGAGGGGTAGGAGCAAAACGTGTCTCTATTTCTTTTATTGTTTCTTTGCCATTAATACCAAAACGGAACGTCACAAAGTTTTTTGTTCTGTCACTATACTTTGAAATCTCATACAATACATCTGGATAAGGTTTATGCTTATGGATATAATATGCTGAAGAATGTTCATTCATCCACTCATCTTTATTGAAAGTACCTTCTGCAAGTTCAGCGTATAACACCTTTAGCGCAAGTTCATATACACCTCCAAAATCGGATTCTACGGTTGCAAGATAATCGCTTTGTCGTAATTCTTTGCCTCGTTTAGTCATGATAACAGGCCAATTAATTGTGCCATCTACTCTTAATGGACCAATTGTTACCGTAGCAGTCATGTTACCAAATTTTATATTAAATCCTGCAAGTTCAAGCCCTGAAAAATCCGCACATTCAAGGACATCCTGTTGCATAACACGATTTAATGAAATTTCCATATCCGTTCTGGATATAATACGGTTGACACATCCAAATTCTCCTTCATCGAGACACCAATACGTATAGTCTTTGCCATTATACTTTCTAAAAACATCAGGTAATAATACCCCACCATTTTCACTTATTTGAACAAGGCGTTTCTCAAGACTTGTAAACATACACGTTTCAACCATGTTCCTAATGGCACCTGTTGGGTCAGCCTGATATTGACGTTTTGTTTGCTGATCAAGTTCGTTTGAATTGAAAACAGAAATATATACGAAAAAGAATATCAAGGCCATAAGCAATACAATCCCCAAAAGGACAAACAATGTAATTTGTGATTTCTTTTCGTTCATTGCAGTACTACCGTCTCTGTCATTTCATTGCGCACACTTGGAGTTATTTCGTGGCATCCTATTGCAAAGTTTTTGTTCAGTTCAAGCGCTAAAGTGCACGCCCATTTATCAAGTTTTAAATTCATACCACAATTAATCATTTTATATTTTGTTATGTCATCATGTTTCTCATCATTTATGCCACATGTTGTATTATCATCAAATGTCAATATAATAGGAGTTGTTGAAGGCATTAGTAAATGAGTAGTATTTGATCGTAGAGCCCTCATGTCATGTACAATGAAAGTGTCATTCACAAATTCAATAGTTTCGTTTGACAGGTCTTGCGTAGTTTGATAGGTATTATTAAAACGTGAAACTAGGTAATAATGAAAAAGATATGGAGGAATATCTCGGCATGCCAAATGTATTTTTGATTGTGCACTTTCAGGTATTTCCCCAATGCACTCAATAGGGTGAATGCTAGTATCAAAACTAAAAAGAGTACAGTTCATTGAGTAGGGCATGTTCTCATATGAAGAAGGTAATTCTCCAAACTTACACGTTGCAGGTTCATTCAGTTGTATTTTAAATGTTGAATTTTCAACCGAGACATTAAGCAAAGTCGGTGGACGTACATCTTCACTTTTTTCATATAAGACATAGGAATTTGCTACATTTCCAATTCCATCTTTACATCGGAAAAAAGCATATGATTTGCCCTGCTCATTATCAATCAATATTTGTCTTGCGACATTGCCAAGTTTAGCCATCGCAAATTCTACCTTCGGTTTATACCATAACCATTTATCAAAAAACTTATCCATTTCTTTAGTAGCACGGGAAAGGTCAATATGTTTTGAAAATTTGCTTGCAAATTTATCAAAGTTATTTTTGATTGATACAAAATATAAATTATATTTTTGAACTACTCCAAAATCAAGAAGAGAATTTAAGTCAAGATCTTTTTTTATGTGAGAAAATATATGACCCCAAGGTGTAATTGTTTTGTCGAGTTCATAACGAGTGTAGGTGTTGTCAAGTCTATGAAGCGATTGAGTATATCCAAGTGAAAATCCTTTGAAGAACATTGCCATTAAAGGTATTTGGGCATGCAATTCAGAATCATCAAAAATCCAAGGTAGTGAAGATACTTCACATGATGCCGGCATGTTCGTTGTTAACATGACATTAATATTTGTATAAGGTTCATATGGTTCTTTGATTTCCCATCCATTATATATATCTAAGATTGAAGGAGTTAGTGTTTTATCAGGGATGTCGATTTCAATTTTTATATCTCCACCAGATGCAATGTTAGAATCGCATTGCCCAAATCCATTACTATCAATAATAAATTTACAACTTCCTAAACTTTTACACCAGTATTCGGTGCAAGGTTTTCCTGGCAAACCACAAGCTTCGCAGTTATCAGCATTTTTAGGAGGTTCCCACAATGAACATCGTGTATCAGCATGAATATATTTGTTGAATTCGCAGTTACCAACAGGAATCCCACCGATACAATCACAGAAAGTGCATTCGTCCCAGGTGGCAGCTTCACGCGCAAATTCCATTAAGTCCTTCAAAACTGCATCAGTATTTGCCCGCTCATTATAGTAGATATCAGCAGACACAGATTGTGCAGGCTTTTCATGGAGATGAAGACTGAGTGCTTTACCTTGTATGTTCATGCTATAATTATAGATAATTGGACTTTCTGGTTTATCAGTACTAAAAAATCCGTATGAAGTAAACGTACCATCGACATTATAATAATTCCCACAGTCGCCTTGTGCGTGACAATAAATAGCATTAGCATCAGTCCATGTTTGTGGACATTCTTTCGAATTACAATGACGTAATTCATTAGCCATTTCACAGACGCTTTGTGCAGCACCAAATTCCCAGAATTTAAATCCCGGAGGAACATTTGGATGACAAAGATTATCTTTAAACTCTTTTCCAACCTCAGGAGATTCCTCTGGTGCAAGATATCCAGCCCAAAAACAATCTCTAGATGTTGAATCTTCACAGGTTTCTTCTGTCTTTTGTATTACACAATCTTGCCACCTATTTGGCCTACATACGGCATTGAATGGTTTGCTTGTTTGTGTACATATTTCATTTCGGTAATCAGCACATTCTGTAGTGAGTATTCTGCCATTGTAACAAGATTGTTTATAGTACCCACTTCCAACTGTGTCGAATCCAAAACCTAAGGTATCATCTTCATCAGTAAGGCACCAACTTTCCCCATCCTTATAGAAGCCACAGTTATTACCGGGATGTTTTCTTGGTAATACAATCACAGGTTCGCACATTTCAGATGTAATGTGAGTGCCACCTTGTTTTTCACATATATTCAATGGAACATTTGCAAGGCATGTACTTCTAATTTGACAACTTCCATATCCATTTGGTATGTTCTTACCTTTTCCAGCCTCAGTTGCATAATCACCGCCATTCCATGCTAGATAAAACGTGAGGACATCAAAAGTTCTTTCATTATATTTTTCAATGCCAACTACCACATCAGGATAAGGTTGGTGTTTGCGAATCATAAGATGCTTTGAAGATTCTCTCATTAAATTGTCTTCATCAAACCAACCATTTTTTTCTTGTTCTGCTATAATATTTGCGGCAACATCAAATACATTACCTAACTCACTTTCGGTAATCAATGAGAATTTCTTAACGTCCTCAGTGATGCCTGATTTTTCAAGTCTGACAGGATAATGAATGTCAAAAGTTATAGTATCCTTTCCAATAACACTTTTAATTTTAGGGACTGCACGTATAATTTTATAGCCAGCGTTTTCCCATGGCGACATATCTACACATACCTCAAGCATTTCTTCTATTTTTTTTGATAGCTCATTTTCCATAGAGGCACGAGATATCCCAAAACTAACACATCCTCTTCCATCCATATTCTCACACCAGTATGTGTAATTAATTTTCTGAGAAAGAACAATTTTTTTTGGAGAGAACGTTCCTCCTTGGAGTGCAAGCATTTCTATTGCTTCTTCTGATATGCTTTGTGCACATGAACGAACCATTTGTGACAGTGAATTTTTTTGCGTAGCTTTTACTAGTTCCGAACCGTTTTCTATAGAAGAAGACCAGATTATCACACTGATTATTCCGAGAAATACAATACCCATGACTATGTAAAACGAAACTTGGCTACGTCTCATCAAGCACCCCCTTTTATAAGAATCT
>Ga0233437_1007375_pt1 | contig 10673 bp, 12 predicted proteins | sample SI_122_August201_FD_182714 | JGI IMG/M metagenome (GOLD analysis project Ga0233437, IMG submission 182714) | Seawater microbial communities from Saanich Inlet, British Columbia, Canada - SI_122_August2016_200_MG | ecosystem: Environmental > Aquatic > Marine > Inlet | place: Canada: British... | reverse complement strand
AGCTCTTGCGCGCAGTGTAGCAACTGTTCTTGCTTTATGAGTTGATCTGCTTTTTTCGGCGACTCCCACAGCGCCTATTCCGCCTTCAATTGAGGGATTACTGACCCATTCAGGCGCATTGGCAAACTCTTTTTGCCAGCCCGAGGTAGTGGCACAGCCTGTAAAAACGAACAAACTTAAACAAATAACAAAAAATAACTGCATAACCTTTTTCATAATTCTTAACCTCCTCTAAAAGTTTGTAAAATATTTATTATTTCATCCGCGCCACTTTTTTTTAAAAAAATACAAAAAGTGGGGAGCGGGATGAGTTTTAAATAAATTGTAAATCGAAAAGTTAAGTCTGCCGGATAAGTAACAGCCGACAGAAAATTCAGTTGACATTTCAGACCGCCTTTAACATAAACGTTTTTTTTCGCAAATTGCATAATAGTAAGGATAAACATGATACTGATTATTGATTTTGGTTCACAATATAACCAGCTTATTGCCCGGCGGGTCAGAGAATCCCGGGTCTATTCCCGCATTGAACCTCCGGATGTTGATTTTGATTATATAAAGTCGCTTAAACCCGAAGGAATTATTCTGTCCGGCGGCCCCTCAAGTATCTATGAAAAAAACAGCCCGAAGATTGATAAAAGAATTTTTTCTCTTGGTGTTCCTGTGCTCGGAATCTGCTATGGGATGCATGTGATGACAGATATTCTGGGAGGCAGGGTTAAACGGGCAGAAAAACGCGAATATGGTTTTGCGGGGCTTAATATTGAAGATCCGCGCGATATTTTTAAAGGTATTGATAAAAAGACTTCATGCTGGATGAGTCATGGCGATTCCATTGTCAGTCTGCCGAATGGTTTTAAAATAACAGCTTCAAGTAAAAACACCGAAATTGCCGCAATCGCTGACATTGAAAAAAAACTTTATGGGCTGCAGTTTCATCCTGAAGTTGAGCACACACCCTTTGGCAAAGAGATGTTCGGCAATTTTCTTTTTAAAATATGCGGGTGCAAAGAATCATGGACAATGCAGGCGTTTGCCAAAACTTCTATTGCTGAAATACAAAAAAGAGTAGGGGATAAAAAAGTTATCCTGGGATTAAGCGGTGGAGTGGATTCGTCGGTTACAGCCCTGCTGATTCATAAAGCAATCGGTAGTAGTCTTACCTGTATTTTTGTTGATAACGGGCTGCTGAGAAAAAATGAAGCAATAAAAGTTAAGGAAACTTTTGAACAGAATCTTAGAATCAATATCAGGTTTGTTGATGCTCAGACACGCTTTTTAGCAGAATTGGCCGGTGTGGCGGATCCTGAGGAAAAGAGAAAGATCATAGGCAGGATATTTATTCAGGTATTTGAAGAAGAGGCGCAAAAAATAAAAGGCGCTGAGTTTTTAGCGCAGGGCACGCTTTATCCTGATATTGTTGAATCTGTTTCCGCGTTTGGGGGGCCCAGTTGCGTGATAAAGTCTCATCATAATGTTGGAGGGCTTCCTGAAAAAATGAAACTAAAACTGCTGGAACCCTTAAAATATCTGTTTAAAGATGAAGTCAGGAATCTTGGCAAAACAACGGGGTTGCCTGAAAAAATGATATGGAGGCAGCCTTTTCCGGGCCCGGGGCTTGCCATACGTGTTATCGGAAATGTTACTGAAAAACGTATATTCATATTAAGAGAAGTTGATGCAATTTTGATTGAAGAGATCAAAGATAGCGGATATTATGAAAAGTTATGGCAGTCTTTTGCTGTTCTTCTACCGCTTAAAAGTGTGGGAGTAATGGGAGATAACCGGACTTATGAAAATATTGTTGCGATACGCGCTGTTACCAGCAAAGATGCAATGACTGCTGATTGGGCAAGACTGCCGTATGAATTGCTCGCAAAAATATCAAACAGGATTATAAATGAGGTTACCGGAGTGAACAGAGTTGTATATGATATCAGCTCTAAACCACCCGGCACTATTGAATGGGAATAAACTAAAAATGGATAATGAAAATCAACCCAGATTTAAAATGCAGCTTGAGGATGAAGCCCCTGAATCTGTTATTCAGGAAGAAAGAACAGATTTCAGGATTGAAAAGCTCGGGAACAGGATCACTTTGATTTCAATACTGATTCCTGTCTTAATTATTATTATTTTTGGTATGGCATATTTGATATGAAAGGGAGATTGACCAGCTCTGAAAGCACAAAAACCATGGAAGTCAGCAGCCTTTCAAAAGAGATTCAGTCAAAGTTTTCATCTTTGTCATTAAAACAAGCAAAACTTGAGGAATCTATTAAAAAACTTGACTCTTCAAAAGCAGACGAAAAAGACATGAAAATGAGTATGGCTGAAGCGGAAAAATCTTTATCCCGGCTCCGGAAGCAGGCGGATGCAATCTCGTCTTCAGTTAAAACGCTCAGGAAGGAATTAAACGCAAACAGTGCAGAGATTAAAAGCTTCTCAGGAATCATAGAAAAATTACAGACAGATTTTTCAAACCTGTTGGCCCAAACTATTGTTGAGGAAAGACTTGTTCAGGAACTTGGTAGTCAGAGAAAGATATATCAGGACATGATGAGCCTGATAACCCAAAAACTGGAAGCCCGTATAAATGATATTGATGAGGATATCAGCACATTAAAAAAGCATATTGTATCGCTTGCAAAATCAAGTAAATCAACACAGTCATACAAAAAATCAGAACCTCGCACAACAACCACAAAAAAGCCTTCTGTAAAACAGCAGACCGATAATATTCAGGAACTTGATATTAAAAAATAGGGACGGCCAGGGATATTAGGACAATTAATTATGCCCGGGCGCTCCTTACATTCCGCGGCAATCGTCTGTTTTTTATAATGAGTATCAGGGCAACACGAATTCCACAGGTCCTTTGTGTATCAGGTTGTTCATAGAATCTTTAAACAAAACCTAAAACTTTTATCAAAATAAATTAAGGGATATAAAAAATGGAAAGAACATTATCAATTATCAAACCGGATGGTGTAAAGCGTTCGCTGTCCGGCAGGATTATTACACGTCTTGAAGAAAATGACGTCAGGATCGTGGCCATGAAAATGATTTGTATGACTAAATCTCAGGCTGAAGGCTTTTATGCCGTGCATAAAGAACGCCCATTTTTTGACAGCCTTATCAGGTTTATGACATCAGGTCCCGCTATTGTCATGGTTCTTGAAGGTGAAAACATTATCGCTGAATACAGAGATATTATGGGGGCCACAGACTACAAAAAGGCTGCTAAAGGGACTATCCGGGCTGATTTTGCCACAGACATTGAAAAAAATGTGGTCCACGGTTCAGACGGGCCCGACACAGCCAGTTTTGAGATCGGATATTTTTTCAACAACCTTGAAATTATGAACTGATGTCTGATTTTATGCGTCCTGAAAATATTGCAATTGTATTGAATAGCCCCCGGTATCCTGAAAATATCGGGGCAGCAGCCCGCGCCGCGCGTAATATGGGGATTGCCAGGGTCATTGTTGTAAGCCCTGAAAATTATGACCTGGAAAAGATCATGAAACTTGCCACCCATGCTGCCCGTGACATTGTAGAAAATATAGAGGTTTATGAAGACCTGAAATCAGCTATCGGCTCTTATAATTATATCGCGGGAACAACCGCACGAATCGGGGGGCAGCGCAGCACAATTACCTCTCCTTCCAAACTCGCCAGACAACTTGTTTCCATTTCACAAAACAACCGGATAGCAATTCTTTTCGGCCCGGAAGATCGTGGACTGACCAATGAAGATATCCGATACTGCCATACGCTTGTTAACATCCCAAGCGCTGATTTTTCCTCTCTTAATCTTGCCCAGGCCGTAATGATAATCTGTTATGAAATTCACAAGGTCTGCAAAATACCACCTGATAATTTTTTTCCGAGGCTTGCAACACGGCACGAACTCGACGGCATGTACGAACAGTTAAAAGATCTCCTTGTTAAAATTAACTATATCAATCCTGAAAATCCTGATTACTGGATGAACAAAATTCGTCATTTCTTTTCGAGATTCCCTCTAAGAGCCATGGAAGTCAGCATTATCCGCGGTGTTTGCAGACAGGTGGGCTGGTATGAAAAAAAGTGTTACAGAGACGGAGAAAAAAATGCCGGGGGCCTGACTTAAAAAGTCCGGATATGCTGATGATTTGGAGTTATAATGCAAAACGCATCTTATTATACCTGCCTGTGATCCTGCTTTTCTTTTTTTTTGCGGGGTTTTATGAAAATGTAAACGCTTCCACACTTAAAGAAGCCGGTCGGTTCATTAAAGAAAAAGATGCCATTCTGATAACTGACTCAAAGGGAAATATCATTTTTTCAAAAAATGCTGATCAAAAACTGGTCCCTGCATCCACATTGAAAATATTTACCTCACTTGTATCTCTGTATTATCTTGGAGAGGATTATCGTTTCACAACTAAGTTTTATCTTGATAAGCATTTAAATCTCAGAATCAAAGGTTATGGGGATCCTATGCTTACTTCCGAAGAAGTTGCCCGATTATCAAGAACCCTTTCTGATAACCTCCCAAGATTCAACGACATTATTGCGGATGGTTCCTATTTTGCTCAATCATTAGCCATTCCCGGGGTCGGTTCGTCACTAAACCCCTATGACGCTTCAAACTGTGCTCTTAGTGTTAACTTTAACACTGTCGCTTTTAGGAAAGACAAAAACACTTATGTCAGCGATGAATCTCAAACCCCGCTTTTACCTTTTGTAACAGACTCAGTTCGTAAATCAGGACTGACCCGCGGAAGAATCAGACTTTCAAATTATAACAATCAATGCACATTATATGCAGGCCACCTGTTTCGTTATTTTTTACAAAAAAACATGGTTAAAACAGACGGCATTGTCAGAACAGGAAGGGCCGGCCCTGGAAACAGGCTTATTTACAAATATAATTCAAGCTTTTCACTGACGCATATTTTGTCTGATATGCTTAAATATTCGAATAATTTTATAGCGAATCAGCTTATTCTTGCCACAGGCGCAAAAGTTTACGGCGCGCCTGCGACTTTGAAAAAAGGGGTTCGCGCTGCGCTTGCATATTCGCGTGATGTTCTGAACATAAATGATTTTAATTTTGTTGAAGGTTCGGGCATATCCAGAAAAAATCTTATATCAGCAAAAACAATGATGATTATCCTTAAAAAATTTGAGCCTTATTACCAGCTGATGAAAAAATCGGATAATATATTTTTCAAGACCGGCACTTTAAACGGCATTAAAACAAGAGCGGGGTATATTAAATCGGATATGCGCGGTATGTACAGATTTGTTGTGTTTATAAATACTCTGGAAACCCCGATACAATCGGTTATGGAGCATGTTGTTGAACTTACTTATTAACAGGGAACCTGACCTCTGATCCATTGATTTTTGGTAGCGCTTAGCATGTAGTGACTTGCGATTTTAAATATTTTAAAGACCACAGATTAAAAATAGATAAAATCTGTGTAATCTGTGGTTAAAATAATAATGCTGTTCGCTTAAAAAAGCACAAACCACAATATTAAATCACTACTTATTCAGTGCTACCTGATTTTTTTATTGTACAGGGGATTATGAACAAGCCGGAAGCTTGTTTTTCTTTGTTCTCGTATGGAGGGAATATGTATATTTTGGGATATTTTTTAGTGGCGGCCGGAAAGCTTCTGGACACTCTTCTTTTCTTTTACATGTTGACTATTATTGCACGGGCAATACTTTCCTGGGTCAGCCCTGATCCGTATAATTCGATTGTCCGTTTTCTTTATAATGTTACGGAACCGATTCTTTTTCGTATCCGATCCCGCATTCCGGTTAACTTTGGAGGCATGGATTTCTCTCCGATGATCATTATTCTTGCAATCTATTTTATCAGAGTTTTTCTGGTGAACAGCCTTGTGAGAATGGGTTCCGGGTTGTTATAATATACCGGAATTGAGGAAAGTCGCAAAAACAAACACCCCCATCTTACTCGTCTTCTTGTCCGTATTCCGCGTTGCGACAATACACGAATTACAATATGCACCTATTGTCGCGCCTTGAATACGAAAAAAGAATGCGAACAGAAATTCTACGTAATACAGGTATATTATTTCTTGCGAATTCTCTAACTCGGATAAACCGAAACCAAAATTATTTCAAAGTTATACATTTAACCATTTAATTTGATTAGCAAAAAACTTAACGATATAAATATTTTGCCATTTTGGGTCAGAATTTAACTTTTTAGACACTAAAGAACATAAAACACCCCATATTCATGCTAACTATGGCGATCACAACGCGAAGGACACCTAATGCCGGAAATATCAAGATTCTTAGGAATTATGATCTCAATGTATTTTGATGAACACAATCCTCCACATTTTCATGTTAAGTATAATGAATATCGGGCGTCTATGAATATAAAGGATTTGAACATTATTATCGGGTTTCTTCCTGCTAAGGTTCGTGGACTTGTGGAAGAATGGGCGGAATTAAATCAGGATGAACTTCTGCAAATGTGGGAGACAAAAAGATTTCATCGCATTAAACCTCTTGTCTAATCCGAGGAGGCTATTATGGAATGTATTTATGTATCAGAAGCACATTATATAAAGGATTTTAAGGTATTTTTAAAATTCAGTACAGGAGAATCGGGAGAAGTGGATCTAAAGGATATTGTATATAAATATAAGATTGCAGAGCCGTTGCGCGATCCTGTTCGTTTTTCAAAGTTTTATCTTGATGCGTGGCCCACACTTGCTTGGGATTGCGGTTTTGATGTTGCTCCTGAATCACTGTATTCCAGAGCAACCGGTAAAGCTGAAATAAAAACTGCCTGACCAATCATTTCAGCGGACGGCTGAAAGCCGCCGCTGACTTTTGCGTTATGCCGTCAAATAAGGAACTGCACAAACTATTGAACTATCCTAACTCGGATAAACCGAAACCAAAATGATTTCAAAGTTATACATTTAACCATTTAATTTGATTAGCAAAAAACTTAACGATATAAATATTTTGCCATTTTGGGTCAGAATTTAACTTTTTAGACACTAAGGAGAGTTTTGATTGACTGACATAGCTTGTCTATTGGCGCTTATCCTCTTGCCGCTTATTATTCCTGTATTAGTAGTTGCGGTTGTCTTGGGACGCGGATCCTGGTTTTCTGATCGCTTAAAATTAACGCTGGCTTTAAATGAGGATATAGGACTTGCTGAACAAGGTCTATTGTGGGTTTCAATACTGTCACCATTTCTATATTTTATCGCTCTTGGTGTAATTTCTTGGAGCGGATATTCTATCTATTTGTCAGGTGATGGCTTAATGACATTCTTTACTATTAGCGCTCTTCCTTTAGGGGCTTTATCCCTCTCACTGCCATTATCCGTTCTTGTATCTCGTCTACATGCCACGAAGCAAACTGCAAAGCAGATTAAGATTACACAGCAGAAAAATAATATCGACCTTTTCCATTCACATAGGAAAGAATTGTTTAGCTATTTCAGCCAAGTAGGCGAAATCGAATTTCTGGATTGTTTAACTGGTAGATTTAAAGTGCATCCGCGAGTTCATAAAGTATTTTTTACCGGTAGCCCTGAGAATGGAATTCCGCAGATAAATGAAGAAGCATTCAAAGATATTGAGAGCGAGTTATCTTCTGCCAGGCGGCAGCTCGACTCAATCATCAGGGATGTGAACCCAAAGTTGACCTATAGCTTCTATATAGCCAACTTTTGCAGCACAATTTATCGCTTAAGCCAAAAGCTTGGATTACCAGAAATTTATGTTGAACTTGCTCAGAGTAGCGTCCTCGTTCCGACGAAGCTGGATGGTAAAGAAGAGATGGAACTTTTAACCGTTGGAAAAACCACTGATGAAGCCGTCGCTGCATACAGATATGCCAAAGGCTACTTTCACAATCTATGTGACTTCGCTGGGCGAGAACCCGATATTACAGAGGATGAAGAACTTAAGTATATTGATATGGGTGTAAAGTTTAGGGCAATAAAAAAAGAAAAAGTTATTGAAATACTGCATAAAAATGAAATTAGACAAGCCATAGAAACCAAGGCATAACAATGCGCTGATCGGTTTGCCCCAGAGCGCGTCGTTAGAAATGAAAGAACTAAATATGGGATCAGATATCCAAATCACAATCAAAGGGATTGAAGAGAAACTGGCAAATGATATTGGTAACGCAGTAGCTGGAGCCATCAAAGCCTTCAAACAAGTGGACAATAATCTTGATATCCGCCGCATGCATCGTATCATACTCCCTGCGGATTTTTCTGGAGAATTAACTGCACTATCTCATGAAACAGAGTCAGGGTCTCCGATAACACACACTAATGAAGAATACGCAATTGCGGTTGCAAAAGTTTTACTCCTACCATGTGATAGCGACTACGAGATGGTACTTGTCATTAATGCAAATTTTGCGGCTTATCTCGCACCTAAGAACAAAGAAGGATACAAAACACAAGAATTCCTTACTGCCCTACATCTGTTACACCATGAGCTTTGCCATGTTCACGATAATAATAAACAAATTGACGCATTTAATGGGATTATGCTTAGACACATTTATAAGGGGAAAGATTTACATATCCGCCCCTTAGCGGAACTTTGTTGGGCAGAATATATTGCTAATTTTTTAAGTTCTACGACTGCCAAAGAGCATTGGATTGAAATTATGACTGAAAGTCTATCAGATGCTATTAAACGCACAAAGCAAAAAATTGATAGTAAGATTCTTGAATATCGTACACATAGTGATCTTGATAAATTGCTTGGTGAATTCCACCGGCATGGTGGGTATCTACTAAGAGTAGCAGCTCATACCCTTGGATATATGGACGGCCTCAATGAACCGCTTGAAAAGCTTTCAGAAAGAGCCGTTGAAAGTTTATCTGGCTCTTATTTTGAGTCAACATGGGAGTCAATACAAGTCTCCCTTAGACAGATGCGACTTAGTTACCCTGATGGTTGGGCCGGGATTGATATTTTTGATATCTTAGCAGATGCTATAGAAAACTATTTTGGTGAGATGGGTTTTTATCTTTCATCCACCGAAGATGGCCGGACATATGTTGATATTCCTTTTAGGCCTGAAACAAAGCCAAATTTCTAACCTATAAGGATTGAGTCGACCTGCTTCCTTAAAAAAATATAAAAGAGCGGGTCTAACTCAATCCGATGTTCAGGAAGCCCGGTTTTGTTATAAGGGTAATGATTCAAATTTGCGGGGGTGTCTGAAGGGGGGGCATGAAGGGGGTCAAGCCTACCCTTGACTCATTTCGTTTAATTAGTTGGTTAAGCAAGAGTCAAGGGCAGACTTGACCCCATAATTTTTGACCCCATAATCCTATATAATCTTCCCTGCCTGTTCATTTTTTTCTTGCATAAAATCTAATATTGTACAATATTATGTACATTAAGATATTATATATGCAATGCGAGTGCGTAGCATTTTTATTCGACCAGAGGTATGTCGGATCCTATAAATTCAGGAGGCAGAGTATGCAAGCAGTGAGTATTTCAGGAGCTCGAAAGCGGTTGTTTGAACTTCGGGAGCATGTTGTGAATGACCATGAGCATGTGATTGTCACCCATAAACATGGGAATATGGTAATGATCTCCATGGAGGATTGGGAAGCCTATCAGGAAACCTTTCGGCTGCTCAATGATTATGATGCGTTGCGGGCCGTCCTTCAATCAATCAATGATCGTGAACAGGGAAGACATTGTTCAGGAAAAACGCTGAATGAGGTCTTTACGGATATGGAGAGGGCATAATGGCGTGGAAACTCCATATTCTGGAAAAAGCCGAAAAGGATTCAGTATGGTTTCGGAAACACCAGCGTTCCTTGTACGTGAAATGCTTTGATCTTCTCCGTGAGATTGCCATGGATCCACGCCATGGAACGGGAAAACCTGAACGTCTCAAGTATTTCACGCAAGAGGTGTGGTCCCGAAGAATTTCCCATGAACTTCGACTCGTTTATGTCGTGTATGCGGATGTTCAGGAGGTGGATATTGTCTCCTGCAAATCTCATTACAAGGGGTTCAGCTTAGAATAAGGCATTCTTCTGCAAAGAAGTAACCCAGGGACCAGGGAAGTCGCAAAAACAAACACCCCCCATTTTACTCGCCTTTTTGTCCGTATTCTGCGTTGCAACAATGTACGAATATTACAATATGCGCCCATTGCCGCGCCCCGAATACGAAAAAAAAATACGAACAAAAATTCTACGTAATACAGGTATATTATTTCTTGCGAATTCCCTAAAAGATTTTCTTAAAGATTTAAAAGAGTTCAAACGTTTTTTGTATCCTCTTTAAATTTTATGGGAAGAATTCAAGGTGTGTAACTTAAAGGAGAAATTTTTTAGTTGGACGGGGTTTGTAACTCCGTCTGACAAAAACCAACACGTCATTCCCCGTCATTCCCGCATGTTTTTTAGCGGGAATCCAGGAAATAACAAAAACTGCAATCTCTGCTGCAAACAATCATGCTTGATAAGAGTTCTTTTTGCATGCTTGCCTGATGTGTTATGTCAGCATACAAATCTTTCCAACTTCCAGGTTCTTCGCCACTTTTTAATTCGTTTTTCCCGACTTATTGCACTTTGAGCATTATCATGGACTTCAAAATATACGAGAGTCTTTACATTGTATCTTTT
>Ga0233437_1007374_pt1 | contig 10673 bp, 8 predicted proteins | sample SI_122_August201_FD_182714 | JGI IMG/M metagenome (GOLD analysis project Ga0233437, IMG submission 182714) | Seawater microbial communities from Saanich Inlet, British Columbia, Canada - SI_122_August2016_200_MG | ecosystem: Environmental > Aquatic > Marine > Inlet | place: Canada: British... | reverse complement strand
ATTTCCTCCACCTTTGATTATTGAATAGTTAAAACCCTCAGGATAGGTTTTAAGCATTGATTTATAAACTCCACTTTGTTTTTCACTATCCAATTCAAGGATAACAGCTGCAGCACCATCTCCAAAAAGCGTTGCACTTTCTTTATGATCAGGATTTAATCCTTTGGACGATACTTCGGAACTTACAATAGCAATACGTTTGTATTTAATCCCATCCAAAAGACTAGTGGCCACCTCGAAAGCCGAAACAAAACTTAAACAAGATGAGTTTATATCCATTGAGGGAATTTCTATATTGGACTGTTTTAAGGATTTTAGAATATAGGCTGCCTGATAGGGAAGAATATAGTCGAAAGTAGCTGCCGAGCTAATGAGTAAGTCAATATCGCTTATGTTAATATTCGCATTTTTTATGGCTTGCTTTAATGCATGAACAGCTAAATCAGCATTGGTTTCGTCAACTACATGCCTGCGCTCTTTTACTCCTGAAAACTTCAAGGACCAACCATTTGGTAGTCCGAGTTTTTTCTCCAATTCTTTAGAAGTAATTATTTGCTCAGGTAAATATTTCCCTGTCCCTATAATTTTAACGTGCTTTAAAATACTCATTTCTTATTCTCCTAAGTTTAGCCCCGTTCTTTAAGGTTTGTGTTTCGCTAAACTTAATTTTTATTTGTTTGATATTGAACTTCGATAACAAAGATTCTATGCTTTCTGTAATCAGCATTTTTAGATTTTGATTTTCCTTGCTTTGTTCGAAAAATATTTCTAATACATCTTTTCCTGTTTGAATTAATTCATAATAACTAATGTCATCAGAAGCCATTGTTATTGCCCGACTGAAGAAATCAGGATATATATCAACCAGCTCTCCAGCACTATTTTCTAATCTAATAACATCATCAGCTCGACCTTCAATTTGCTTGATGACATCAAAAGAGCTTCCGCAATTACATGCTTCCCCTTCCATAAGAATATCATCAAGTTTATAACGAATAACAGGCTGGGTATGTCGATAAAGATCGGTAATTATTGGATGATATCTCTTTTTTTCATCATCAAGATACTCTTTTTCAATAATCAGGAAATCCTCATTAAAATGGAGATTGCCCTGCGAACAGCTGCTGGCAAGGAAACCTTCGGTACATTGATACACCTCATCAAGCTTGAGAATGAATACTTTTTCAAGAAATTGCTTATCACTTTGATCGAGTACTTCAGCTACCGATATAACTTTTGTAAAACCCGGCCTTAGTTGTTGTGACAGATACGACTTTGCGATTTTTACCAAAGCTGATGGTTGTGCAATTAGTATATCGGCATTCAAATCAACTAAACGATTGAAATTTTCGGCATGAGCTTTCAATAGATCGAAGAAATTAAACTGCAATATTCTTGAGTTTGATGATTCGTATAGTTTTGAGTTAGCACGAAGGAAAAATGCAACTTTTCGTTTTTTAAGGCTAAAATCAACCACCCGATCTAACATGGCAGCAACCCATTTGGCTCTTTCTTTTTCATTGGCCAGAAAAATTCCTTTATTTCCTGATGTTCCAGTCGAAAGACCAATTGTAATATTTTTGATGGAGGCTGAAAAATCGCGACTTTGCTCAGTATGCATGGCCACTTTCATTGCTTCAGATTTCACTATCCCAGCTGTATTGATGTCATCAAAGTTTTTAATAAAAACTTCTTTGTTAATGATAGGGAAATCCTTTAGTTTGAAATTTTGATGAACCATCTCCTTGTAAAAAGGAGACTGAGCCAGAAACCTTCTTAAGCGATGGAGTTTTTTTTGTTGAATTTTTTCCAGTTTAGACCTGCTCTTTTTCTGATCATTTCGGATACGAAAAAGAAAGTAATGCAGCAATATGGAAAGTTTGAACTTCAAATTATTTGGTTAAAAGCATGGTCTTATCACAATGGGTTGGTATAATTAAAACATCAGGATGTTGCAGGTGAAATTCATTTAATTGATCAATAGTTTGAGTAAGTTTCGAATAGTTATCGATAAAAAGGGAAACAATTTTGGAAGGATAAATTTTTTCTTGCACAGTTTTTCTTGCCCAGGCTGCATCTGCACATAAAAGCACATCGCCCAAATTCGTATCCTTCAGAAACAAGCCCAATTGCCCTTTATAATGTCCGGGCAAATCAATAAAAAACATATCCTCAGTCCATTTCCAAGCACGAAGTTTTGCTATTTTCGTTTTTTCAAATTCTTTTTCCGGAAACGCAGCTCGATTGCTGATATCATTAGGGATTAAGGGTTTAAGTACGCCATTCAATACACCGGAAAAATTGTTTCTACTTAGGGCAAAATCCAAAGCTAATTGGGAACACCAAAACTTTGAGATAGGAAAATCGTGCAATCCTGCAATATGATCTGCATGAAAATGGGAGATCACAATATGCTGGATATCCTCAGCATTAATTCCAATGGATTTTAGTTGATTCATGCAAGATTCATTCTCCTGATGAAAAACGGGAGTAACCCATCTGTAAATTCTATTTGGGAAACTTTTGGTTGCAGAGAAAAAACGACTACTATAACCCGTGTCAAATAAAATGTTACCGAATTCAGGGTGTTGAATCAATGCCCATGTAGCACAGAATTTTATTTTTTCTGAAGACTCATTGGGAAAAACATGCTTTTTGTTGGCTGTGCAAAAGCCACTTGAAAATAGCTTAATCTGAATTTGAGCCCTTTTGTTCATGGTAGTAATATACAAATTCATCAATACTTTTCTCTGTTGTAACAATTGGTTTGTATTTCAAATGTTTTTTTGCTTCGGTGATATCCAATGTGAGGGAATATTTTAAGACACCAATTCCATAGCGGCTTAAAACCGGTTCTTTTTTACTAAAGTATTTAGACATGAATTCACTGATGGCTGCCACGGTAAACACCAGTTTGTAATTAATTTTCTTCAGCTTTGCCGAGAATCCAAGTTTGCTTAATGTTGATTGCAATAGTGGCCACAGTGCAACAGGCTGATCATCTGTTATATTGAAAACTTTTTTGTTGATGTTGTTTTCCGTAGTCAGAGCAAGAAAAACAGCTTGAGCAATATTTTTAACAGAAGAAAAGTCGCAGATGTTTTTTCCATTTCCAATGATTTTTAATCGGCCTGCTTCGTATGCACGAATTACCCGTGGAATGATAACAGTATCTCTGGCACCCACAATGGCACGTGGCCGAATAATAACACGCATCATATCTGGCTTGTCAAAATTCAGCACTTTCTGCTCAGCTAAATATTTTGTTGTAGCATAATGGTTAACAAATTTTTTGGGCAAAGGATCAGATTCCTTGATGTTTAATCTATCGTTAAAATTGAAATAAACACTGGGCGTTGAAATGTAAATAAACTTTTCAATTGTAAGAATTTTTTCCAATAAGTTTATAGTGGTCTGTACGTTGTCTTCATAAAAGGAATCATAGGTTCCCCATGGAGAGGACTTTGCTGCACAATGCACGATATGCGTAATATTGGAAAAGCTGTTTTTAACAAAATCAGGATCTTTAAGATCTCCGATTAGGATGTTATAACCTTGTTTTATCAGTTCATCAGCTCGGCTTTGATTACGACCAGTGCCCACAACTTGGTTGTAGCCAAATTCCATTTGCAGTTTCTCTAAAACCCAGCCACCCAAAAAACCTGTTGCTCCTGTAATCAGAATCTTCATTTCTCTCATTTCATCATTAAATCTGAATTACTCAGATAGTTTAAATCTACAAAAAAGAGTTCTATCTGTATATTGATTACACCTTGTAATTTTGTCTTTTGATATATTTCCTGTAGTATTTCTTGTCATTGACAATTATGTCTTTCTCTTTTGAGAGATACCGATCTTGTCTTCATAAACTATATATGTTTTGTGAAAAGAGTGAAAGAGACGTCAATAAAACGACTGCTAGTAGCAATAATATTTTATTCAGAATAGTATTTTTATCTGGTTACACTGTTGACGATAATTTAAAAAGGAAGTTACCTGAAAATTAATAATTGCAAAGAAATCCCTAATTCGTCTGTGCTATATGCATGTTTTCAACCATTAATTTTTGGACTCATTCATGTCCCAGATATATGGACTTATATTCAAAAAAAATCCAGACTTATTATGCATAAATCTGGATTTTACTAAAGATTAGTTGTTATTATTCAAGAAATAATAGCTTTAATTCGTCTATTTTATCACTGAAAAAGTCATTGTGGTATTCCCATCATCTCCAACAACAACATTCTTAACTACGATAATTCCTTTTGTTCCACCTACAGTTAAATAACCAATAAGGTCGCCAGTTACAAGACCTTTAACAGAAGTTCCTGATATTCCATCAACGGCAGAAAGTGACTGTTCATTTATTTTAGCAATTTTTGTTGCATTTTTTGTGGTCCATGATGCAAGTGTAAATGCAGGATCACTTGGAGCGCCTATAATAGCACCATCTGTGGCTGAGTATGTATAAACAATATCCACTAATTCCTGATTTAAGGCTGCATCAGCTGAATTATATGTTTTGAGTGTGGTTCCATTAATAAAACTTGGCAATGGACTTGTTTTGGCTCCCAATGTAATGTCATTATCACTAATAGCAGGTATTAATAATGGGTTTCCACCTTTTGAGATTGTAACAGAAGCTACTTCATCAGTGCTGGTTGTTGCATTAATTGTGATTTTAAGTGTGTCATTAACTCGTACAATAGTCTTGTCTTGAGATACAGTTGCATCTAAGTCTGACAATGCAATATCATCACAGCTTAGGAAGAATGTTGATACGCTAGTAATTAGTAATAAAACCAGCGAGAATTTTAACAGATTTTTCATTATTATTATTTTACTTTAAGTTGATAAACATATTAAATCAGGCTCAATTATGTAACGAAAGATTGAGTCCTTATAATTATAATTGCTAAAAAGCTATATAGTATCGAGGAGGCTAGAGTATTTTTTTATCAGTCTGAATTTTTTCAAATATATGAATATTTCCGCTACATTAGCAAAGCTTGAACCAAAAAAAGCAATGCTAATGTCTATGAAAATTTTCTTTATGACAATACATAACGGCTTTATAGCTGTGCATGGAATATAGTGCCCAAAATTGTCTTGTCCTGAAATAGGTTTATATAAATAACAATTGTATGAAACCTAAAATTGAAGTACGACAAATCTATTCAGAAGAGTTTAAAAGGAAAGTTATAGAAGAGTATTTAACTACAGATAATAGTAAGATGTCCCCACTGTTTGTAGTCTGTAGCACTGGCCATGTAGCAGAGGGACTACAAACCTGATTACTAAACCAAACTCTGTATTTTCTAATCTCATCAATCTAAAAATTCAATTTCCAATAAACCTTTTATTCCGCAATAATCCCTTGCACTGCTATATAAAATAATCTTCTGCACGATCAACAATTCCTGCAACAACCGGGTTGTTATGAAGATATTCAAGTCGTTGGTCAATCATTTTATTTGTATCCAGTTCAATGGGTTTGTTGTCCTGCCTCCAGAATTGGTAACTAGTATTCCTTACATTTTTGCGGCCTGCTGCTCTGAATAACTTCAAGATCCAGTTTTTTCTGTTTTCATACTTACTTGATTCAATTGATTTTGTTACTTCTGTGGAAGTAAATTTCTTAAAATCTCTTAAAATATTGCTCAGTTTGAATCCTTCTTTTGATGATAAAATGAAATGAACATGATTGCTCATTATAATCCAGGCATGAATATTTAATCCTTTTTGTTCCTGACAATGTTTCAAACTATCAACAACAATATCTTTATACTCTCTCCATGTAAAAACATCAACCCACTCCACAACGGCAAACGTTATAAAATGTACTGCATTCTGGTTTCTTATTTTGAATCCACCTGCTTCAGCCATTTATCGAAGTTAATGAAATTGTTGATTAATATCTGAGTTTTTTGTGTCTGGCAGCTTCATTTATTTTCAATTGTTTGTAGTCCCCATCCCTCAAAAACACCCATTTCTACAGACTACAAACAGAAGGAGGAAATTGTGTTAAGGAGCGACTAGGTAACTTTGAGATACCAGAAAAGTAATAATTGGATGTTAGAGAATCAAAATATTGAGTTTAAAGAAAGTTGGCGGTCACGATATTGTGCCCTATTTTTAGAATTAGTACAGCAAGCCAAACATCCAGAGAGGAATTCTGTTACCTTGACCAAATTCAATATCTGCAATTACAGTATAAGCATTTTCAATACCTGCTATCTGTTTTTGAGTTTTGCTTTTCCCTCCTACTTCAAAGGTGTATAAATCCTGAACAAAGAAATCCCCTGCTTTTGGAGCGGTGACTTTATTATCGACAGAAATTTGGTTCATAAAGAAAGTTTCTCTTAATGTTCCTGTATTTGCACTTTCATCAAGGGCAAGCATCAGAGTTGGATTGTTGATATATATTTTCTCAGGTTTTTGCAAAATCGAACTTGCACTTCCTTCCTGGGTTAGTAAATTGATAATTCCTGCATTAGATAATAAATGAAGGTATTTTAACAGCACATCTCTGCTTGTTCCTACTTTCTGACTAAGCTCAGCAATATTTGGTTTAAATGGAACTGCTGCAGAAATCAGGAATAGTAACTTTTTAATTTTTATCCTGGTTTCATAACTAATATTTTCTACTGCAGGAATATCATTATCAATAATAAGGTTTACAATTGCGTTCAGCTTATCATAAAACAAAGGGTCGGTACTGTCCGCAAAAGGATATGAGCCAAATTTCAGATATTGATTGAACAATTCAATCGGCTTTATCTTTTTATTTATTTGAATGGCTTTTTGCTCATGTTTATTGACAAGTTCAGAAAGAGTGAATTTATCAAGCTTTACACTATGATACATTTCAACGTATTCTCGAAAAGAAAGTGTATGTAAATGATAAACTGAAGCTCTTCTGCTCAGGTCTGCTTTTCCTTTTTCAATGGCAATGGCTGACGAACCGGTCGCAATTATTCTTAATTCAGGATAAAAGTCATATATGTTTTTAAGTTCAATTGACCAGTCAGGATATCTGTGAACTTCGTCAATAAAAAGGTTTTTGCCTCCATTCAGGGTAAATTGTTCAACAAGATTAGAGAGTTTGTTAGTCGAAAAATACAGATCATCAAGTGAAATATACAGAGTCTTTGTAAGACCCTTAATTTCATTTTGTATATACTGCAAAAGAAGAGTGGTTTTACCAACACCACGCTGTCCTTTGATAATTACAAGTCTGTCGTTCCAGTTTATCTGGTTATATAAATACCTTTGGTACTCAAAATTTACCTGACCTAAAAGTCGTAAGAATTTATTTCTGAGATTTTCCATAATGCAAAAATAAGCAAAACGTTTTGCTCAGTCAACAAAAAACATGCAAAAGTGCTGGTTCGGTAAAACGATACTAGACGTTTTGATCTAAAACAGGTGAGATGCACACGATATAGAAAAAATGCTGAAAGTGATCACCCTTGACCGTTTTGCATTTGCTAGTTTAAATTACTCATAATAAACATCCTAGTATGATCAAATAATTTCGGCTATATCTGGTAAGTATCTTCGGTTTTTCCATTATAGGGATTATTTGGTGCAATTAGGATTAAATGAAAGGCAAATAAAATCGGTTCTATTTACAAAAGAGCAATATGAAATAACTAATTCTGTTTATCAGGAAGTAAATATTATTTAAAAAACTACTGCAACTATTGAATTAATAGAGCTGGTTGAAAAAGGAGTCTTTAGTTTTAACGATGCTAAAGGGCGTGGTGCAAAATATTTTCTGAATAAATAATTGGCCAGAAATTGGCCGAATTGGCCGAAAAGAACATTTGTAAATCCAAAAAAAATGGTTTTCCCTGCAGTATTGTGGAAATGCCGGACAAACTGACCACCCCAGGCCATTTTAAATTGACCAGTTTAAATAATTCATTATGAACATCCTAGTATGGTTAATTAATTTCGGCCCTTCCTGGTCAATTGTGTCGGCTTGTCCAGTTATACTACACAGCATATCACAAGATTTGCTTCTTATTTGTTACCAGGCTCAAACCATAAACAAAATTTCCGGGATCTATTTTATCATACTTCAAATTGAATTTCAATTTATAAATATTCAATAAGATCCTTTGCGTGGCCAATACCCGGAATTATCTACAGCCTTATTTCGGAATTATTTGCAGCCTTATTTCGGAAATATTTTGAATTGACATTGAATATGAGTACTTTTGATTTAAAATTTCAGCAATGAAAGCAGTAAAATACATGCCTCGAATCAGTGATAAATTATTGAAGGAACAGCTTGATTCTTCCGGAGCTGTATTAATTGAGGGGGCAAAATGGTGTGGTAAAACGCTATCATCTTTACAAGTAGCTAAATCTGTTATTTATTTACAGGATCCTGATGTTGGACCTGGATATTTAGCAATGGCAGATACAAAGCCTTCGCTTTTGTTAGAAGGAGAGACTCCTTTACTATTAGATGAATGGCAAATGGCTCCAGTTTTATGGGATGCTGTGAGATTTGCAGTTGATAAACGCATGTTAACCGGTCAATTCATTTTAACTGGTTCTGTAACACCCAATGATAAGTTGTTATCGCATTCAGGAACCGGGAGAATTGCCCGATTGCGTATGCGGCCAATGAGTTTATTTGAATCAGGTGAATCTAATGGAACAGTGTCTTTACGAAGTTTGTTTGAAGGAAATCATAATATTGGTGCAAAAAGTTCATTAACGATTGAACAGATTTCAAATGCAATATGCCGGGGAGGATGGCCAATGGCTGTTCAATCCGAAATTTCCAAAACAAGAATTGCTGTAAATTATGTTGAATCTGTGATAAACGCAGATGTGCAACGAGTTGTTGGTTTTGAGAAAAATCCAGAGATAATCAGATTATTGCTTCAATCTTTAGCGAGAAATATTTCGACTATGGCTTCTGCTCAAACCATAATGGACGATATAAAAGCAAATCATTCAATAATAAGTGACAAAACACTAAATATATACTTAAACATTCTTCGACAAATCTTTGTGATAGAAGATGTTTCTGCATGGCAGCCTTCTTTGCGATCAAAAACTGCAATACGAACGACAAATAAACGACAGTTTGTTGACCCTTCAATTGCTACTGCTGTGTTAAGAACAAATGCCAATGGGATATTAAAGGATTTCAAAACTTTTGGATTTTTATTTGAGTCCTTATGCACAAGGGATTTGAGGATATATGCACAAGCTATGGATGGGGAAATTTATCATTATAGAGATAAAACAGAGCTTGAAGCAGACCTTATTATAAAACTTCGTAATGGGAATTGGGCAGCAGTTGAAGTGAAATTAGGTAATAAACAAATAGAAGAATCCGCAAATAATTTAATAAAACTCAGCCAAAAGGTCGATACTGAAAAAATGAATCCTCCTGTTTTTTTAATGGTACTAACTGGTGGCAATGTTGCTTATCAACGACCTGATGGAGTATTGGTTGTACCCATAGGAAGCTTAAAGGATTAGAAATTTTCATTACTACAAACACATTTTCAAAAGTAAAAATAGTCTTTATGGAATTTGAATCAACCTTTTTGATAAAATAGAACGGGAATCGAACCTGCAAAACTGCACAAAATCAGGTTGCTAAAGGATTTTTAAAGTTTCTGCCAAAAAACAAAAGCCTCTGAAAATCAGAGGCTTTTGAAAGTGTAGCGTGGACGGGACAAATATCGAACTTTTCTAATAATCGAAACTATCGAGTTGATAATGATATTAGCCTGATACTGAGTCATTCAGATAATTTTGATAATATAATACTTCAAAAAATAAGTTAATGAATGGTCTGTAACTTCAGACTTTGCTTTTGGAAAAGCCTGCCCGACTATGACATTCAGGCGGGCACATTTTTCTTAATGCAGTGGTTATTGGAATGGTAAAGTTAAATTGTGTTAAGTAATAAGGAGAAGAAATCTTGTAGTTTGCTAGACAAAAGCAGATAAAAAAAGCCTCAGATTTCTCTGAGGCTGTGGTTGTAGTCCGTAGGGGAATCGAATTAGTTAATTTGTATTAATAGGATATTATCTTAAAAGTATGCAAAACAATGCACTAGCAGATTTAATAGTTAAATTAAGTTTGAGGGAATTCAAGTAAATTAAAAAAAAACGTCAACGCATGCGTCAACTATTTAGTAATTGATTAACTTAGATTGTGAAGTAACAAGTCTAATTATGCCTAATGTCAAATTTTACTTAAGAGATAAAAAATCAGATAATGAAACTTTAATAGTACTTGTATTTCGTTTTCACAACAACAAACTATCATATTCCACACAAAAGAGTATTCATCCTTCACAATGGGATTCAGAAAAACAAAGAGCTATAATTAGTAAAAGTGCAATAAATCTGGATCAGAATAAGGATATTAATAGCAAACTTTCCCAGTTAAAAAATGATCTTGAATCAACATATAATGAGTTTGATTTTAATAGAATTATCCCTACAGTAGTTGAGTTGAAGAATGTATTGGACAAGAAACAAAAAAGAGTAGAAGTTATTGCAGAGCTTGAAACTATAACATTGGCAGAATATATTAATAAGTATATCACCAGTTGCGAGAGTGGGGCTAAACTCACTAATAAAGGTAAAAGATATAAATACGGATCAATTTCAGCCTTTATATCTTTT
>Ga0233437_1007370_pt1 | contig 10675 bp, 8 predicted proteins | sample SI_122_August201_FD_182714 | JGI IMG/M metagenome (GOLD analysis project Ga0233437, IMG submission 182714) | Seawater microbial communities from Saanich Inlet, British Columbia, Canada - SI_122_August2016_200_MG | ecosystem: Environmental > Aquatic > Marine > Inlet | place: Canada: British... | reverse complement strand
TCGCAGCAATGCGAATAGGAACTGAGGAACCGTATGAGCGAATTGTTCACGTACGGGTCTGTGAGGGGGGTGGTATGAAAGTGCCGCTCCTACTCGGAATCGTCGAAGACGAAGCCATTATCGCAATGGAGGTTGAAAGTCAGCTGCAGAGTTTAGGATATCAAGTTACTTCGGTTGTCGATACTGGAGAGAAAGCAATTAAGAAAGCTGAGGAAGAAAAACCAGATCTCATACTAATGGATATTCGCATTAAAGGAGAAATGGACGGAATTGAGACTGCTGAAGAAATTCGAAATAAGTTCGGTATTCCTGTTATCTTCTCGACTGCATATTTGGATCAAGAAAGAATTGAAAGAGCCAAGATCACAATGCCATTTGGATATGTATTGAAGCCGATTCTGGAAAGGGATCTGAGGGTAACAATAGAAATGGCGTTGTATGTTTTGAAGGTTGATAGCGAGCGCCGAAAAGTTGAAACAACACTGCGAGAAAGTGAAAAAAAATACCATCTTCTTTTAGACCTCACTCACGATGGTCTAATTGTAACTAAAAATAGTGTGGTTATTCAGACAAATAATGCTCTATTGAATATGTTAGGTTTAGACGATCCATCTGAAATTATTGGAACTAATGCAATTAAATGGATTGATCCAGAGTCACATGATTTGATAAAAAGCAGGATTAGTCAATTACTCACAAAAACAGAAAAATTGCCTGTTGCTAAATATAGGATTATTCGAAAGGACGGTGTTCTAAGAGATGTAGAGGCTCAATCGGTATCGATGCAAGACCAAAATGGTGAATTTTCTCTGGCTGTCTTGCGTGATGTCACTGAGCGCAAACAAGCTGAAGAAGAAAGGGAAGTGCTGAAAAAAAGACTTCAGGATGTTATGGATAAATAGAAATACTGGAAAGAATGTTACTCTACCATACTCTACCCTGATTCTATGGTTACCGATAAACGTTAAATTTCCTATTAGCTAATTAGTGATGTTTCCTGTTTGAGCCGTTTCACAAAGTTGACGCTGTCGAGAACAGCTTTATCCTGTGATACTATTAATTCTTCTTGTTTTGACTGAGAGTCTGCCAACCCGGCTAGTTCCGACCAGCTAAACGCATTCAGTTGATACGGATTTTTCAAATATTGATTGATGTAAGGAGCAACGACTTCCGGATTATAAGATGGATCAATGATATTGAAACAGCCCTGTCCTAGTTTGCCACCAATTCCATCTGCTTCAGGAATCCGAAATGGTACGATGTAGCCATAACAGACTTCAATATTAATTCGTTCCAATGGAGATTGTTGGTCAAGAATGCGATAACATTCAAGCAAATCGATACAACCTTTTCCCAGTTGTGTCCTAATAATCATTGGCTCGTCTTCTGGCATCACCACAATGTGATCTTTGAAGTGCGAACTGACCGCTTTAGGCGCCATTTTCTTAACCACCTCTATGGGTTCTTCCCATAACATCATTGAATTACCGACATCGATATGGGTTCCGACATATTCATTATCAACCTCATTCACTACCCTCATGATATCTTCAGAAGATTCATATTCATGATCATGTCCATTTTCACAAGCAGTGATCTACTCGACCTTAAAACACCTACTGAGGTGTATTTTTAAGAAAGAAAAACGAGAAAGGGGTCAAGATAAAAATGCGAAATTGAAGTTTCATCTTATCCGTTTTTATATGACTACAAAATGGTTTTTTCCGGACTGGGATTTGGGCTGCGGGATTTTCCATAGATGTATTTGTCCTTTTATACTGGACTAGCTCAAGTCTATTCATTATCTCTTTTATTTTTGCAATATCAGACATGTGTAATCCTGTTGTTGGTTCATCTAAAATATAGACATAGCCATCCTTTTGCAATTCACTGGCAAGCTTTTTTCGTTGACACTCTCCGCCCGATAATGTTGATAAGGGTTGTCTCAATTGCAGATAACCTAAACCAACTTCAATCAGTATTTGCAAACTACTTTATATGTCAGTATCACTAAAAAGTCATTTGCCTGATTAATGGTCATTTCGAAAACATCCACAATAGATTTACCATTTAATGTGTATTTTAGTGTTTCATATTTAAATCGTTTGCCTGAACATTCTTCACAAGTCGATTTAACAGAATCTAAAAATGCCATGTCAAAAGTAATGTGACCTAATTCGTTTCATACAGAACAAGCCCCGAGGAATTAAAGCTAAACAAAGATGCACCAACTTTATTGGCTTTTGAAAAGGCTTTTCGAATTAAATCAAAAACGCCTGTATAAGTTGCCAGATTTGAACGTTCAGATTTCCCCACTGGTTTCTGGTCAATTACAATTGCATTCGGGTATTTTTTTAGAAACGCCTTATGAATTAACGAGCTTTTCCCAGAACCGGTGTTGATTCCTAAATTATTTGGTGGAACTTCTCACATTATTTGGAAACCTACAAAAGCAGAAGACTTTTAAATCATAGCTAACCTTTTAATTCCCTTAGGTATTTCCCACCTTTTATGGTTCGTAAATTTTAACTATCCTTCGCCTACGATAACTGGAAAATGGTATTTTATATTTATTCCAAATGGACAGAATTTTTCAGTCTGAGAATTGAGAAATATTTATGATGTTGCTTCGAATTTGTCGGGACTAAGATCTGGGTATTTGATTAACTCGATTTAGAGAGAAAAATATTGACAGTATAATGGTAACACGGTACCAATATACCAAAAATTAACAAATGAAACGGAGACTGTTTATTATGGCAAGTAAAAAAATTGAGCGTGTTCAAACCGGCATGCGAATAGAAAAGCGAATCCTGAAGGTTCTGAAAATGGTCGCTACTCATAAAGATATGACGCTTGGTGATCTAATAGAAGGTATTGTATTGCACAGTTTTGAGAGCAAACCACCTTTTGGGCCGGAGAGTATAAAGTTGATTGAATCGATGAAAAAAGTAAACGGGCTGGTTTTAACAGCGGCGGATAGCCACAAGCTTTTTGAGGACTAAAGTATGCAATTTTCTTCTGATTTTTTTATTTTCTTAAGAATTAGGATATCTAATTTCACAATAACAATAGCGTTTGACGATTGCCGATTACAGTTGATACTGAGTAAGGAAAAATGAACCGGAGGTTTGGAAATGCTTTATTTCAGTGTAAAGGAGTACAGGGAAAGGATAAGGAAGACAAAGAAGAGGATGGAAGAAGCAGAGATCGAAGTGTTGCTTATTTCTGATCCAGGCAATATGAATTATCTGACTGGCTATGACGCCTGGTCTTTTTTTGTCCATCAGTGCATCATTATTTTCCTCGATCAGGATGAGCCCATCTGGATTGGCAGAGCAGGGGATGCTGGCGCTGCCAGGCTAACCACTTTTCTTAAAGAGGAGAATATTAGGGAATATACCGGCGAATACTTCCAATCAAAAACAATGCATCCCATGATGGTCGTGGCTGAGGTCATAAAAGAGAAAGGCTGGGAAAGGAAAATACTTGGACTGGAGATGGATCAGTGCTACTTTACTCATCGCAGTTTTATCGAGTTGGAGAAAGCCCTGCCCGGGGCAGTTTTCAAGGACGGAAATCTGTTGGTCAATATGGTTCGACGAATAAAAAGTGAGAATGAGATTCGTTTCATGAAAATTGCTGGTTTAATTGCCGTAAATGTCATGAAAACCGCAATTGACAAGGTCGATGTGGGCATTCGAGAATGTGATGTGGCCGCAGTCATTGCTCAAGCGCAGTACCAGGGCATTCCAGAATATGGTGGGGATTATCCAGCGATTGTGCCTCTGATAATGGTTGGGAAACGCACTATGACACCCCATTTGACATGGACTGAAAGAAAGATTCAAAAAGATGAGCCTATTATTATGGAGCTATCTGGGGTATACAAACACTACCATGCGCAAATTGCCCGTACAATTTTTATAGGAACGCCACCACCATTATTAGCCAAATCTGCCGATATTTTAATCGAAGGTCTCGTCAAAGCTTTGGAGATCATCAAACCTGGTCTTACCTGTGAAGAAGTACACAAAAGATGGCTCCAAGTCATTTCAGAACCACCAAAATTATTTGAGAAATCACGAATAGGTTATTCTGTGGGTTTGAGCTACCCTCCCGACTGGGGGGACCAGACCATGAACCTGCAACCGGGGGATAAAACGGTTCTAAAACCTAATATGACTTTCCATATAATCCCAGGCATCTGGCAGGAAGATGTGGGTTTTGAGGTGGACGCCACCATCAGAATAACAGAAAATGGTTGCGAAGTACTTTACGAGTTTCCCTATGAATTATTTATTAAATAAATCATAATACCTTCCTGGTTGACCTCAAAGGTTTAAAATAAATAAAAACCTATCAAATAAATAAGCTGACAAAGTGTTAAGGAATCTATTTTACGCTAATCATTGGAATGTGTAGAGTAAAGCCCACTAAATATTGGTTTTTATTGATTTGTTAATACACCTTTCAATCTTCTCAAGTGAACAGGTACCTATGAATGAACGACATCTTTCGCTCTCAGATAGAGTTTCTTCGCAGGCTGTTAACGAACTTGAATTTTATGCCTTTAAAATCAAAATGTTATCAGGGGTTATCTCGACGAAGTATGAGGAGAGATCTTTTTTCTCAACTAATAAGATTTCTCCTCACTGAATTTGCGAAACTTGCAGCAAAGAACTCGTCGAAATGACAGCAACCGTAGGATGGGCCTGGGTCGCACGCCCATCTTTTTCAGCGTGGGCAAAAAAAACTGCCCACCCTACGAATCCAAGCAAGTTCATTACAAACATTTTGCCGAGAACCGGTATAAACTACAATGATTAAATGCAAACTAGATTCAGTAAGCAGATCAGATAATCAAGGAACCAGATCAGCAACTTCTGAAAGAATATAATTTGGCTGATACGCAAATTTATTTAAGTCCTCACGAGATGTAACACCGCTTAAAACCAGAACTGACGTTAGGTCAGATTCAACTCCAGCGATAATATCAGTATCCATTCTATCTCCAATTATCACTGTTTCTTCTCGTTTTGTTTGAAGCTTTTTTCTGGCTTGTCGCATAATTAATGGATTTGGTTTTCCAATAAAATATGCTTTACGGTTTGTTGCTAGTTCAATCGGTGCAATCAAAGATCCGGCTGCGGGAGCAATTCCTTTTTCGGTAGGATCTGTCAAATCCGGATTGGTACCAATCAATTTTGCGCCATTTAATACCAAATGAACCGCCTGTTGAAGTTTATCAAAATTATAATTAGCCGTTTCGCCCACCACCACATAATCCGGATTACTATCATTCATGGAAAAACCAATATTGTATAAAGCATTGGTAATTCCTGTTTCACCGATGACAAAGGCACTTCCTTTTGGACATTGTTTATCAAGAAATTCGGCGGTAGCTAAGGCGCTCGTATAAAAATGATCTTCTTCGATATCGATTCCAAGTCTCAATAGTTTTTCACGCAGTTCTCGCGGTGATCTTTCACTGGAGTTGGTAAGAAAGAGAAAGTTTTTATTTTCTATTTTCAACCAATCAATAAATTCCGGAACCCGATTTAGTATTTTGTTTCCATGATAAATCACACCGTCCATATCAATGATGAACCCAGCTTTGTTTCTAAGATTGTCCATTTAATTATCTTTATTTAGTTCTTTTTAGAGATGATATATTTTAAATAGTCCTGAATTGTAAATTCTCATTATCATCACGTCAATTTATGATTAAGCTTTTTGAAGTAGAATTAATTTGGAGAAGCGTCTTTTTGCCAAGGATATCCCAGTAAGCCTTAGAAAGTAAAACTTGCTTGAAAAAATATTTTCAATATTTCGCAGAATATTACCTGTAATATTTAAATCAGGGCAGATCCTGAAAATAGGTATAATGTCAGTTGATTTTGAAATACTTCAGTTCCTTAACTAACGCGACACCACATTGATATTTAAAAACTATAAAAGCTAGGTATGGTATCAGCAATGCTGAAAAGAGTGAGAGGATACTGGTTACTACTTTTTCAAATTGTATTGTTTCATTCGTCGTTGCATTGTACGTATGCTGATTCCCAAAGCTTCTGCTGTTTTTCTGATATGCCATTTGTTACGATATAAAACCTCCAGGATCATCTCTTTTTTCTTTTGTTCAATTTCATCATCCATTTTAAAGGATCTGTTATTTTCCCTTATTAAATGATCTTCTACCGGAATGTCTTTGAATAAAATGCCTCCGGTTAATTCAATGGTGTGATTAACTAAAAAGCGATGGGTCACATTTTGTAACTCTCTAACGTTTCCTGGCCAATTGTACTTGAGCAGGATGGATTGATCCTGTGCGGAAAACTGAACTGGTGGTTTTACGCCACCGTATTTATCAATAAAATACTCGGCCAACATCAAAATATCTTCTTTTCGTTCCCGCAAGGGCGGCATTCTGATCCGAATACCGTTGATCCGGTAATAAAAATCCTCTCGCATACGGCCGGAACGTACTAGCTCTTCAAGATCCCTGTTTGTCGCAACAATCAATCGAAAATTTGAATGGCGAACCTTTGTATCACCAACAGGAGTGTACCCATTACCATCCAGTGCCCGGAGAAGCTTAACCTGCAGCATCAGAGGAATCTCTCCAATCTCATCCAGAAAAAGTATTCCTTCGTTTGCGACATCCATAAAACCTTGTCGATCAGTTAACGCCCCTGAAAAAGCACCTTTTCGATATCCGAAAAATTCACTTTCATATAAATTATCGGCAATGGCACTACAGTTAACAACCACAAAAGGTCTCTCATTTTGATCACTCAAGTTATGAATAGCACGGGAGGCCAACTCCTTACCTGTACCAGATTCTCCAGTAATCACAACAGTTGCAGGAGATTTCGCTGCTTTAGCAATCAGATCGTATAAAGCCTGCATGGCCATGCTTTTGCCAATTAAATTATCCAAGCGATGCTGTTCCTGAATATTGGTTCGTAGTCGAGTATTTTCTTTCATCAGATGTTCTTCTTTCATTTTCTGATCCGTGATATCCATCAGGAAACCATCAAGATATTCCAGTGAACCCTTTTCTGAAAACGAACCTGTCCCTTCTTCCTGTACCCATCTAACTTGACCGGCAATGTTTCTGATACGGTAAATAATTTTATAATGGGGATGTTGTGGAGAAATTTTCTCCAAGGCGATGTTATTTTCTTTGTGATCTTCCTTTGGGATCATTTTTTCAAATGTTTTTAAATCAATCAATTCTTCGGGAGCGTACCCCAGTAATGCTCTTGAACCTTCGCTGGCATAGGCAAAGGTCCATTTATTACCATTATTAATAGCTCGAAACACTAAAGCCGGAAGATTACCCAGTACTTCATTCTGGAGGGCTTGATCCAGGTGTAATTTTTTATGATTCATTTTAGAGGTTTTAATATTTATTGTTGCTTTTTCATTGAGGTTAAAAATTTTATTGATTGTATATAAATCAGCCAATTTTGGCTATAATCATGCCAGTTTATTTAAAATAAAAATGTTGGCTTAATAAAAACAGCTAATTAGTGTCTGAACGAAAAGTAGCTAACTTAGGGACATGTACAATCGAACACTAATTAGGCATCGATAAATTATTGGCATAAAAGATGCCGAATGAAGTGCCAGAGAATCAATAACGCATGATTCGATTAAGGAAGTAATTCAAATCGTTCGCAATCATCCCATTGTAATACAATAAAAAAGGAGAAGTGCATGGCTCAAGCATACGACGCAATTATCGTAGGAGGTGAACATAACGGATTAACTGCCGCGGTTATCTGGCAAAGGCCGGATTTAAAACATTGGTTCTTGAAAAACGAGCTATTTTGGGTGGTTCATGTGTCACGGAGGAAATACATCCCGGACATCGGGTATCTACAATTTCATATATTGTCAGACTTTTGCGTGATGAGAAAGACTTGCTTCCACTGGCTAAATTAGAGTTGGATGTTAAAAAACTTTCACCGGACCGGCGACATTGCCTCATTCAAATTTTTACCAGCAGTGCTTACGATATCATTGAACGCTGGTTCGAGAGCCCCACGATCAAAAATATGTACCTGGCTGCCTGTTTTTCAGGGAATTTCGCCAGTTTGCGCCAGCCAGGATCTGCATTACCATTTTTTTAGCATGGTTGTTGGGGAATTAGAGGCGAGTTAGGGGTATGGCGTTTGGTTAAAGGTGGAATGGGAGGAATTGTGGAAGCCATGGCTTCCTTCGCTCGCTCCAAAGGGGTTGACATTCGAACGGATTCACCAGTTGAAGAAATCATCGTCAATAATGGCAAAGCTGTAGGTGTTAAAAAAAAAGATGGTGAGACAGTTATTTCAGTGTGAATTTTCCAACCATTGATGACAGGGTTTTGGATAAACCGCTTAATCCGCCAGTCTCTGTGGTAATCTCTTCAACTTTGACTGCTATTTCCTTTATCGATAGATTTACCTTGTTAACATTATTTGATATTTCGGTAGATCCAAGGGCCAGCTCTTTGGAGCTTTTCGCTGATTCTGAAGTGCCGTTCCCCATTTCCTCGATCAACATGGAAATCTCTTTAAAACCCGAGGCGGACTCCGTCACATTAGAGGATATCTCCTGGGCAAATTCGGACTGATTAATAGCCATATCTGCGATCTCCGTGGCTTCATTGCGGATGGTTCCGATAATCCCGGTTATCTCTCCAATGGACTCGACAGCTTCATCTGTGTTCTCCTGAATGGTACCAATCTTGTTGGCAATATCCTGAGCAGCAATGGCACTTTGTTTTGCCAGTTCTTTAATCTCATTGGCCACAACTGCAAACCCTTTCCCGGCCTCACCAGCCGATGCAGCTTCAATGTTTGCATTTAGTGCCAACAGGTTGGTTTGTTGAGCAATATCCTTTATCATATCTGTAACTTTTCCAATCTCATGGGCGGAGTCCCCTAGTGTTTTCATGACGTTGTTTGCTTCTTCTGACATCACTTGGGCTTGACTGGAAACCGATAATGCCTTTTTTGATTTATCAGTCACTTTTTTACTGGAATCTGCCATTTTTTCTCCGGTTTCTGAAACCGCTGTCATATTCAGTGACATCTCCGTTGAGGTTGAAGCAATGGATTGAATATTGGCGCTGATCTCTTCAACACTGGCCGCCACAGTATCAGTGTTAGAACTGATCTCCTTGGACGCACCAGCCACGGTTTCGGACTGTGCGCTGACCTCACTGACATTCTCTGATATTTTTGTCGTAATATCAGCCAGGTTATTTGACGCATGTAACAGGTTGGAAGCGTGTTCCGCGATTTGCGAAATCATCCCGTTCAGATCAGTTGCCATGGTTTGTAGTGCTATTCCCAATGTATCTTCCTTAGATGCAAGTGAGATCTCTGTCGTGAGATTCCCCTCAGAAATTAATAGTGCATGATTGGTTTTTAACTCTAGACTATCCGCCAATTGATTCACGGATGTTGCGATTTTGTTTATTTCATCTTCAGACGTAATCGGGTATCTCTCCGTGATTTTCCCTCGCTGTAACCTCTCGATAAACAGTGTCAAAATACTCAACGGTTTAAAAACCGTTCGGGTAATAATTAACCACAACAGTATTAATAATAGTGCCGTTATGAATAAAATGATTCCGATTTGCTGGAATATTTGCGTTCTTATTTGATTCGTTATCTCAGTGACATCTTTTATCATTGTAATGCTACCAATGGTATGCCCGGAATAGTCATTTAACGGAAAACTCTGGATTGCCACATCCTGTTCTTCACTCTTATTAAAAACTTTTTTGGAGTGAAGCAGATTCTTAAAATGACTTCGAGTGCTATCGTCAGAAAAGGTATAAAATACCAAATTATCTTTAATGATGTCCTTTTCTTGATTCGTAAACCGTTTTGCTTTTTTAAACACATTTTCCAGTATGCCTACCGTATAACCAATTTCACTACGCCCCTGCGCAAATTTTAAAATTGAATCAATCCCACCTCCAAACTCCACACTGCCGATATGTTTATTTTTATAAGACACTGGATGAACAATCCTGAGCCCGGGACCCCCTCTACCAACTTCAAAGCCTGTAATCCTTTTCTGTCCAGAATTTGTGTCTAATACGGTCTGACGAAAACCGGAGAGGTCATCATCAAATTTCTGAGGTTTATGCGCTCTGAAAAAACTAGTCGCTGGCGGAACATGAAATTGAAACTGTTTGAGCCCCAGATTGGGTTTCAAGTTCTGCTGATACTGATCAAGCACAAAGCTTTTTACTTTGTCTCTGTGTTGATCTGCGAATGCTTCTATCAGATCCTTATCTGACATCAGAATTTTGAGGCTGGTTGACAATATAAGCGATTGCTTGGTCTGTTCCGCCTTAAAATCATGTTCAAAATTATCAAATACTTCGGTAACGAGACTTTCAAGTTGGCTGGTCTGATTATAAAAACTGATAATTGCAAGGCAAGTTCCCCCTACCAGCATAATAGCAGCGGTAAAAAACATTACTTTAAATTTGATCGTCAGTTTAGAAGTTCTCATCTTTCCCTCGTTTAGTGAATTAATTGTTTTTAATTTCTACCCAAGTTTTACAATTTAACTATAATTTGTCAGTTTTCAGAAATTGGTTTTTCTATTGTTATTTGTTGTTCTCAAACGCATGGCATCAGGTGAGCAAGACTAAAAGACTATT
>Ga0233437_1007368_pt1 | contig 10679 bp, 11 predicted proteins | sample SI_122_August201_FD_182714 | JGI IMG/M metagenome (GOLD analysis project Ga0233437, IMG submission 182714) | Seawater microbial communities from Saanich Inlet, British Columbia, Canada - SI_122_August2016_200_MG | ecosystem: Environmental > Aquatic > Marine > Inlet | place: Canada: British... | reverse complement strand
TTGACCACAGCATCCCTGCAGCTTACGGTTACATCATCTACACCAGCGAGAAGACTATCGTCTACTCAGGGGACATGCGAGTCCATGGTTCACGAAGCGATATGACCAAGGATTTCCTTCAGGCTGCCATGGACGCTGAGCCTGATATTATGATCTGTGAGGGCACCCGTATGGTGAGGACTGGCAACAGGAAGCACCTAACCGAGCCCGAGGTTGGTGCGGGTGTGCGGAAGGTCTGTGAGGAGGCAGCGGGGAAGATGGTTATCTGGACTCAGCCCAGCAGGGATATGGACCGGTGGCGTACTTTCTTTGATGCGGCGACAGACTGTGGGAGGACCATTGTGATTCACCCGAAGACGGCGTTGCTTCTTGACACGCTGGTCGCTGATGAGCACCTTGACATGCCTGACCCGTTGAACGATGATAACATAAGGGTCTATTACAGGAAAAAGAAGTCCAGGACCTACGTGGAGAAGGATTACTTCAAGTGGGAGAGGAAATACATGGACAAGTTGATCACAGCCGAGGAAATCTATGATCACCCCAGCGAGTACTTGGTTAACCTTGACTTTTACAACTTCGGCGAGTTAATCGATTTACGACCAATCGAGGGCAGTCACTTCATCTACAGCATGAGCGAGCCTTTCACCGAGGAGGATATAGAGGCGGAGATACTGCACAACTGGCTTGGACACTTTGGTTTAAAGTATCACCAGCTCCACGCGTCGGGGCATATGAGCAGGTCTGACCTGAAGGAGGCGTTGGATATGGTAAAGCCTGGCATGGTTTTTCCGGTCCACACACAGGGGGCGGACAAGTTCAGCGAGATCTACGACTATGTTGTCCCACCTGTTAAGGGAAACGAGTACCTTCTCTAGGTTCGTGGTATGCACTTTTGTACCTAATTCTTTTTGAAAGAAGCTGTTTTAGGGCTTGTTTTGGGTAGAAAAGGGTTATTTTTACTGGAACGGGTTACCCCCCCTTCCCACTAATCACGCGTCTTTAGTCTGAGAATTACGAGTGTGCCAATGCCTGCCAGCCCGATGACTAGCGCCCTTAGCTGGAGGGTGTCCAGTATGAATACCGCGGTCAGCAGCACCGCCACCCAGGTCATGATGATTGCCTTCTGCTTGCTCTCCTTTCTCATTCCCTTTCCGTCGCCGTATTCTTCCACGATTGGCCCAAGTTTTGGGTGGTTGACGAGCCAGGTGTGGAACCGTGGTGATCCTCTGTAGTAGCACCATGCAGCTAGGAGGATGAATGGCGTGGTCGGTAGAACTGGTAATAGTATGCCTATGATTCCTAGGGCTAAGGATACAGTGCCTAGTGTTAGGTAGGCTAGTTTCTTGGCCCCGGACATACTCTACGGAGTGTTTAGGTGGGATATAACGGGTTTGCACGAGTACCCTTTGATTATTACTAATACGATTTGAGTATGTTTTTTCATACTTGACTGTTCAGTTGTTTCTAATAGAATTTCAGGGTATGATCGCTTGATAAACATGAGAACAATCTCAAATTCAAAACAGATCAACAGTCAGATGAGCGGATTCAACACATTGGAGGAGGCAGAGTAAGATGGCTAATAATCCACTGAACTTTGTATCTGCACTTAAGAGACCGTTTGCAGACATGAAGACATTCATCCTCGGCGCAGTCCTCGGCATGATCCCATTGGTGAACCTCGCGGTCATCGGTTACACGATGGAAAGCACGAAGGACAGGAACAGCCTGCCCGAGTGGAAGAACTTTGGAGCCCTATTTATGAAGGGCCTGTCAGTGGTGCTTATCGGCATCCTTCTGTTCGCGCCTGCGGGAATAATCCTGGTCGGGACCCTTGGCTCGGTCATCGTTTCACCTGCAATTAGCATGGTGATGGGCGGTCTCCCAGCTGAGACATACGACAGTATCATAGCGGGAACAGTCACAGACCTTCAAGTGGAGGACTTGATCGCACAGAACTATATGGATTTCATCCCACTGTTCGTCAACGCGACGCCTCTACTGATCTTCGGAGTCCTACTAGGAGCAGTTGCACTATACATCATGCCTGCGGCAATTATGGCTTGGCTGAAGGAGGACAGGATCGGCGCAGCCTTCTCGATGAAGGTAGTGGAGTCCACCTTGAACCTGGACTACATGGTTAACTGGCTAATCATCGGCTACCTCGGCGGAGTGGTGAGCTCAGTGGCGGGTTGGATCCCATTCGTCGGAACGGGAATCACAATGTACGTGAGCGGGGTCTTCTCCTACACGGCATTCGCAGAGCTACTTGACAAGTAAGGGAGCTATGCTCTCATTTTTTTGGGTCACCCAATTGATTTACGATGAATAATTGGTAACCCGTTATAACGCAAAAAAAATTATTTCCTCTGCCTGTAAAGGCTTGGGTCCACGATGGTCATCATTTTCTCTGTGTCCATTTCCCCGCCTAGGAACCTGTTTACTAGGTCAACTGTGGGGGCTGGGTCTTGGAGTGAGTCATTGTAACTGATGTACAGTGCCCTCATGTTGGGTTGTGTTGGTAACCATGCGTAGGTCTCGTCAAGGTGTTTCTGGAAGATACCCGTCATTAGCCCATCCGGTACGTCATCTGATGGCTCTCCCCTTCGTATCATCATCTTTTTCTGGCTGGCCAGGACCTCTGATATCTTGCGCTCCATGAAGATGATGCTGTACTCATGTCCTTCAGGTAGGTGTTTGAGCTGGTAGCTGATGACTTTGACCACCTTTCCCTCGGCTTCCCCTATCCAGGCGTTGTCCTCGTGTAGGACCTTGACGCGCTCGTCCTCGTAGTATCCTTTCAGGTTGTCCTCGTCCGCCTCGCGGATATCATCCGTTAATGTCTGTAACCCGCCGGCTTCCAGCATCTTCATCATCATGCTGGTACCGCTACGAGGTAGACCCGATACTACGGTTATCATTGCCTGAATATCGTAGGCTTGTCGATAAAAAACTAGCTACTTCCTGACAGAATCAATTATATCCCTCCTAGTCTGAATTGAGCACTATGAGCAGCGATGGCACCGAGCGGAAGGACATCAGGGTTGGTTTACCCGTTGCAATTGTTCAGAAACAGCACCAGAAGACGGGCAAGCTGACCGAGGGTGTGGTGAGTCGTATCCTGACCAACAGTAGGAAGCATCCCCACGGCATCAAGGTCAAACTCATGGATGGTAAAGTTGGTAGAGTAAAGAAAATCCTACCATTTGAGACTTAACGATATTTTTCAGGTATCTTGATCCTGAAGCGGCACTTGTCGCTTCCACTGAACACGCTTTCAATCACCTCAACCTCGGTATCCTCACCGAAGGCGACATCGTACCTAAGCTTGCCATACCCTGCACTGCAGTAACACCAGTCCATCGGTATCTCCAGACCTGACTTTAACGCCTCCCTTGCCAACACACAGTGGCACATGAGGTATTTTTTCTCCTCTGGGTCGGTTTCAACGATGTAAGCCGCCGGGCTGTACGGGTACTTTGTGTTGTATATCCAGTCACCGTCACGAACTCCGGCAAGAACCTCTTGGTTATTCCTGACATACTCCACCACCTCAGGTGTGATGATTTGCTCGTACCATATTTTGTTCTCCCTGCAGTACTCGTCCTGCTCCGCCACCGCTGCGTCGTGCATCTGCTTGAGCCAGTCGTCTATGCTCCCAGCCTCCTCAAGCCATTTCTTGTGCTTTGCGAACATCTCAAGGGGCATCCTGTGATGGTTTCCAGCGAGGACACGCTTGTAAACCTCGGGTGGAAGCTCCTTCTCCAACTGTTCCATGAGCTGCTTAGTGGCGTTAGGGTATTTTCCCGGGCCTTCCCCCAGTTTGGGCACATCGATCTTGCTGAAAATCCTCACAGCGGTTTCTCTGTCCGTCATCTCCTCCAAACGCTCCTCGATTGAGGGGAAAACCTCCCTTCCTCCAAGGATTGCCGCGAAGTAGATCCACTGGTCCTTCATGTCTTTGAAATAGACGTATCTTGCGAGTCCCACTAGATTGTCCTCGTTGTTCTCTCCCGTTTCAAGGAGGTGGTTGACGTACTGTTTGAACTCGTCCACTTTGACCTGTTCCAAATCCTTGTCCTTGAAATATGTCTGGGCTTTCTTGGCTCCGTTTACAAAAGCATCAATGTTTTTTTTGGTGTAATCTCTCTCCTCTAGGTAAGCCCTGAAACCTTTCTCATCCATTATAGTCACTAACGTTAACCGAATACCGTGGATGAGGAAAACTCTTTTCCATGAACGATTAAGGAAAACAACAACGGTTTTGAGTCCACTATTTCAAAAAATGAAGGAATTATTCTTCCTTCTTTCGGAGGGCTAAACCAAGAAGAGATGCTCCTGCAATAATGGCTTCAACTGGGAAACCGGGGATTCCAGTCTTCTCCTTGATTGTCTCCTCTATACCAGAGAGCTCATCTGGGATCTCAATGTTACTGATGTAATCGAGACCAATTTTGATGGTCTCGTTTAGGGTCTCGCTAATCTTGTCCATATCGATACCTGATAGGTCAAGTCCATCTGGAAGATCATTTTCTCCAGTTGAGTCTGAGCTTCCTGCATCAAGTGTGAAAGCCAAGTATCCATCAGGGTCCATGAATGTCCAGTTTCCATCCACAAAATAATACGCAACTGCGTAGAATGTTTTTGCTTCGTCCCCTGCCTGTGTTCTCATTTGTATCGAGTATGTGTTTTCTCCTGATCCCTGAATCTCATCAATTGTGTCCCCTCTAGGCTCAAACTGGTCGTCGATTATTGAGGGAACAAGTGGTGACTGGATAGGGAAATTGTATTTGACCGTAACTTCGATCGTCGCGTTCTCGCCCATAATCACCTCTCCTACCCGCGAAACATCCGTTACCCAGATGTAATATCCTCTGATCTTTGTGTCATCATCTGTAGTAGTGCCAGTGGTACTCGTAGGTGTGTCCGTGGAGCCTGTCGATGTACTTGAACCTCCCTCAGGAACCACCTCAAATGGCAGAGTGACCCACCATTGTCCATCAACAGTAACAACTGCACTCCATGTCCCAGGTATTTCTGTCATAGCGATATCAGGGTCCTTAGACCTCCAATCGCCAATCATCTCAAGGTCTTCCCACATTTCCCAATACATGCCGTCCTGAATTGTGTAGGGAGGTGTCCAGTTGAATGGAACATAAAGTTCTCCGGATGGGGTCATGAACTCAATTATGATTGAGTCCCCTTGTTTGGCGTCCGTTAGGTTGAACCATATAGCAACCATTTCATCCTCTTGAGTGAAAACAAATTGATTTGCTCCTGGATTCCCGTTCATATCGAACTCTCCGAAGAGTCTTACTTCCGTGATGACTGTTCCAGATACCATAGGTATTGAAAACAAGGCAATCCCCAGAAGGAGTAACCCGCATTTAATTCTCAGATTCATAGGCTATCGACTATAACCTATGATAAGAAGCTTTCCACGCATGAAGAAATATCCCTATGATCTCTATTTGGTGAAAATGTGTAATAGAATTCAAAAAAAAGAGTAGATTTTACTCTAGTTTATGACCGCAGCTGTTACAGAACTTGCCGGGTCCAGAAACCGTGTTCCCACAGTTAGGACAGAACTTGCCTCCGTTCGCAGGGGCAGCTGGTGCAACCGGGGCGACGGGCTGAGCCTGTTCACCCGATCCACGCCTCTCCTCAATTGTATCCTTAGCAACCTCGATTCCTTGGTTCGCTAACTCGGCTCCTCTCTTGAGTCCCTGTCTGGCCAACCTTCCCAGCATTCCAAGACCCTTCTTGGCTTTCTCTGCGACCTCATCGATGTCATCTTGATCGATGTCCAACCTGCCAAGCACTCCCTCTTTTGGTGGTGGAATATCGCTCTGGATACCCGCCGGTGGAGGTGGGGGGATATTCTGTGGTGGTGGCGGTGGTGGAGGCATAGAGCTATCTACCGGGGCCTCTGGCTCCGCTGGTGGCGGAGGGGGTGATGTAACAGAAGGCGCATCGGCCTTCTCGTTTTTAGTCCCGCATTCAGGGCAGAATTTCTGGTTCTCGTCTATATCTGCTCCACAGTTACTGCAAAACACCATGATATTTCAGATAATTGCGTACAGGGGGTAGAGTTTAAGATTATCCCCGAAAATGCTCCCTCGCATCATTTCCAACGCCTCTTTGTGAGAATATTCTAGAGCCTCCAGCACACATCATTTATACCAAAGATACGCAAAAAAACTAAAAGTTACCGCCCACTGTTACCAGTGTTTTTCCTACGCTTTGAGTAGGCTCTGGAAATAGTCCGCAATCAGCTTGTATATTTGCACACCCGTGGTCTCCATGAGTGCCTTATACCCCGGATAACAGTTAGCCTCCAACACAATCGGGGAGCCATCTTCTCTGGGAAGAATATCCAGACCCGTTATCTTCAACCCCGCAGCCTCAGCTACCTTGATGCCGAGCTCGTCATAGGTATCCTCGTTATACTGGGAGGCGCTCCCACCTGCCGCCACGTTGTACCTAAAGTCCTCCGGGTTTGACCTCATCTCTCTCCCAACCACCTGACCATCGATTATGAATATGCGGATATCATGTCCCTTGTTTGGAATATACTCCTGAAGGTAGTAAACCCCCTTCGCGAAGTTCCTAGTATACCAAACGAGGTACTGGCTCAGATCCTTGCGGCTCCTGATGCGGGAGAGTTTTGTCACGCCAGTCCCCCTGCTCAACGCGATGGGTTTGAGCACCACTTCCTTTCCCTGGTCCAAAAGGCTCTGTGTGAATTGCAGTGCGCTCTCTATGTTCTCTGTAATCAACGTCTCAGGGTGGGGAAGCCCCAGCTTGTTTAACTGAAGTGTAAGGTGCTCCTTGCTGTAGTTCAGCATGGAGTCAACGGGGTTCACGACTAACCCTTTCTCTTCAAGATGTCTGAGTATTAGCATCCTGTGGACCAACTCGAATGTGCTGCCCCGGTGAAGCATGTTACTTGGAACATATGTTAGAGCGTACTCCGCCTTGAAACCAGGCAGTTCTATGTCCCAGGGAGCCTTATAGTCCACAGTTATCCCGCGGTTGATGAGTTCCCTCCGGACTAGACCCGTTTCCCCCGTAGTGGGGTTATCAGTGTAGATCAGTACGCTCATTTTCTCATACTGTGGGGGACAGTCTCCATGTTTAATCCTTTCTCCGCACGAAATAACCTTTAAAAGTGGGCATTCTGTAGTGGGTAGCAATCTATTAGGTAGATGTCAACTATGTCCATGAGTATCAGCAGTCGAAGCCCATTCAAGATGCCCATCAGTCCACTTCAGATACTCCTCCTAACCCAGATGGAGGACGGGCCAAAGTACGGCTACGAGATGCTGAAACAACTCAAAGCAGAGTTTATGGGCACATGGGAGCCCAAAACAGGCACTGTTTACCCCGCGCTCCGCAGCCTTGAGAAAAAAGGATATGTGGAGACAAAGGACAAGGACGGCACAGACTTTTACCATATCACTGATCAGGGGCGAAGTGTCTTCGAGCTATTAATGCAGCACATGATCGAGTCAACTGAGTTCAGTGTCAAGTACATAAGCGTCATCTTCAAATGGCTTTCAGTTGAACGAAAACAGGGAGCAATCGAACTTATGGGACATCTCTCCCAAAAGGAACAATTCCTGAGCCACAACTTGTTGAAAGCGTTCACCGAGAACATAGACACGGATATTAGGGAACCTTTCCTCAGACATTTACAACAGATGACTGCAAAAAGGCTTGAATCAATCACCGCTTTACTGGAGGAAGCATAAGTGGAGTACATAGTCGAAACAGTAAACGTAACAAAAACATACATGTCCGGCGGACGACCCCTGGAGGTACTGAAAGGTGTAGACCTAGCCGTAGAACCAGGGGAGTTCATGGCAATAATGGGCCCAAGCGGGTCCGGCAAAAGCACACTACTGAACATGATAGGGGCGCTAGACCGACCAACCTCTGGTAAAGTGTTCATAAACGGCACAGACCTATCAGATCTCAACGACAACCAGATAGCCGACGTAAGGAACCGTGAAATCGGTTTCATCTTCCAGTTCTTCAACCTCATACCAAGGATGGATGCGCAGGGAAACGTCGAGCTACCCATGGCTATAGCCGGGGTTCCAAGGGGAGAACGCAAGAAGCGTGCACTCGAACTACTTAACCTAGTTGGACTAGGTGACAGGGCGGACCACAAGCCAAGCCAGCTAAGCGGCGGAGAACAGCAACGCGTAGCAATCGCCAGAGCTCTCTCCAATGAACCCAACATTCTACTAGCCGACGAATTAACCGGAAACCTGGACAGCAGAACCGGTGAGGAGATCATGCATCTCCTCAGACAACTCAACAAGGAGGAAGGCAAGACCTTCATCCTCATCACTCACGACCCCCAGGTGGGACAAAACGTAGATCGCCTAATCAGCTTCAAAGATGGCGTGATCGAGGGGGAAAAAGCATTCAAAGGATTGATCTAAATGAAAACAAGAAAAATTACAATAATCCTGCTCATCGCCACACTGATGGCGACACAACTAACCGTAGCAAATGCAGCTGATGCAGCCATTCTACTAGTGACTACTGAAAACGTAAATCTGGTAGCCGGACAAGAAAACACAATCAGTATTAAACTGAAAAACACAGGAGACTATAATCTCTTTAACGTTCAGGCTTTCCTAGATTCCGATGTCTCGGGTATTGACGTATTATCCGAATCTCACAAAGTGTATGGTAGTATTGAAGATGGAAGAACCAAGACCTATGAACCTTCCATATTTGTATCTGAGGATATAGCCTTAGGTATCTATTCTGTATTATTAACCGTCAATTATCTTCCATTTAGAGGAGATCAGGTTTCACAGATTGACATCCCTATCAATCTAATAGTTGATGAGAGCTACGTACCTAAGATCAAATTCACGCCATCCCAGGAAAGTATTAAGGTCAAGTCAGGAACTGAAAACGATGTTGTGTTCACTTTTACAAACAACTGGGATCAGGACATAGTAGATCTTGATCTTACTATCAGTTCATCAACCAGTAGCATTACAATTATTGAGGGAATCAACACGATGGTTGGAAATCTCACTGTCGGCGAGTCTATTGGCATCATTCCAACAGTCTCAATCACTGAAGGAACAACACTGGGGACGTACACACTCACCGCTTCTGCCTCATACAAGGATATTGAGGGAACAAGATTCTATCAGACATACCAATTACCACTGAACCTAGACTCTGCCGCCGCTATCAGGAACACGATAATTACAATTGAAAGCATGGAGGTTAAACAGGAGAGTATCCAACCTGGTGACATATTCACCATTGACCTCACCATAAAGTGCAGTGGTGCAGATTCATATAACCTGCTCAGCAGCATAAACTTTGCAGCCACGAGCATGATTTCACCTGTGAGCCCAACAATTGTTAGCCTCGGTGACCTCGAAGTAGAAGACACAGTAACCGCAAGCTACCAGTTGCTAGCCTCAGGAGATATTTCAGCTGGTCAGTACTCTGTTCCATCAACGATCTCTTATACAAACAGCAAGGGATTACCCGGTACATTATCCGAGTCATTCACCCTTTTGGTGGACGGTTTGATTGAGTTTGACCTACTGGACATCCCAACAGAGATGGTACCAGCAGGAGAGACCTCTGAGCTTGAAGCTGACCTTTTACTCATAGGCACTGAGAGTGTTCAATTCGTTTCGATAGGAGTAGTCGAGGACAGCGTCATCGAGAGGGTCTCAGGAAGCGACGAGTACATTGGAGCAGTTGACCCAGACAGTCCAATCCCATTTGACATAAAGTACAAGGTCAAGGAAGGAGTCCAGCAGGGAACCCATGACCTGAAGCTGAACGTCCAGTACAGGGACCACCTGAACAAGGAGCACACCGATGTACTTGATCTGACAATCGATGTAGGCGAAGAAACCGAGGACGTTCCCCAGACCGAGAGCAAGGGAATATGGGCCTGGATAAGGAGACTACTTGGACTAGGACCGTAGGCGTTTTGATGTGAACCCCGCCGATATCTTCCAGTTATCCTTCAAGGGATTAGGTGAACGGAAGTTCAGGTTCGCCCTGAACTTGATCGGGATCCTAATTGGCTGCGCAGCCATAACTGGGCTTATCAGCATGACGCAGGGTTTACAGGCAAACGTGGAGGGCCAGCTTGATATGTTCGGCCCGACAAACCTCATGATTATTCCCGGTGAGTTCGGTGGAGGTCCGCCTAGAACAGGTGGGCACACGTTCTCATGGAGGGACGTGGATATTATTACTAAAGTCAACGGGGTCAAGGACGCCACCCCGATTATAGCGAACAAGTTTGCCGAGTTCACGGTGGACGGGCGTTTTTTCAGGACCGACGTTTACGGTGTGACTCCCAAGTACAAGGAGCTGAACGCTAACACCAAACTGGATATAGGCAGGAACTTTAAGCAGTCAGACTCGGCTGTCGTCATAGTGGGGGCAAACATCGCACATCCAAGGGACCTAGACGAGCCGATAATTGACCTTGGAGACAGGATAAAAATCACTGCTAGAGTCGAGGGCGAGGAGAAACAACTCACCCTCCGCGTCATAGGTATACTTGAGGAGACCGGGGGGAACGTTGGTGCGAACCTTGACGACGCGTTGTCAATCCCCCTTCACACGGCTCAGACACTTTTCGAGGTGGGCGGGGCTTTTGATTTTAT
>Ga0233437_1007365_pt1 | contig 10684 bp, 7 predicted proteins | sample SI_122_August201_FD_182714 | JGI IMG/M metagenome (GOLD analysis project Ga0233437, IMG submission 182714) | Seawater microbial communities from Saanich Inlet, British Columbia, Canada - SI_122_August2016_200_MG | ecosystem: Environmental > Aquatic > Marine > Inlet | place: Canada: British... | reverse complement strand
ATGTAATTTAAGTGACTGATCTGGAGATAAGCACCACTCCTTTCCAAACCTTGAGTTAAGATAGACCTTTGCAAAATCCCAGAATGAAGAGTACCATGATGTTGTATCCCCTTGTAAATATTCAGGATTTGATGCAATATACCATCCTTTTATTATCTCTTGAAGAAAACCGTTGGACAATAATCTATCTCTATGAGTTCTAGATATTTCATCTGACTTTACAATTGAGTTCCCATTTTGGCTTATCAATGATTGTAGAACTTCAAGCGATTGAGCCAATTTTTCTGATGGTGTGGCCATTATCCTAATTTTTTTATGAAATAATTATTCATCTTGCATTATGTGAAATAAATTCAATTTAGCTTTCCTTACTGTTCCAGTTTAAGCCTCTCTTGTTGTGCCAAATCCAGCTTTTCCTGTTGTGCCTTTTCTAGCTTATCTTGTTGTGCCAAATCCAGCTTTTTCTGCCGTACCTGTTCTAGCTTATTCTGCAAATATACAGAAAATTAGTATTATACAAATTAGAAAGACAAAACTACCCAGGGCAAATGCATATCAAGGAAAGTTCGCAGAAATTTAATTCTCCAAAAAAGATAAGAATTATCCAAAAACACAATAATTATCTCTTTATTGAATTTAAAAAAATGAAATCCATATAACAAGAAGGCGTGTGTAAAACACTCTTATTCTGTAACTTACAAACTCACCCCCTTTTAATCAAAAGAATCTCAACTTATGGAATTCAATTATCCAAAAACTGAAATAATTATCCAAAAGTAAGAATATGGATACACAAATTTGATAACTAAAAGCAACCAAATGAAACACAAGAACAGCTATTTGCCAATACAAAAAATGCTAGTTAGCTGATTATCTATACACTTACAGCACTTGGGCAACAAAAGGGCAACAAGGAAAACGGGCTTTAATACAAACAAAAGAAACATAATGACAAGTAATTTCTTAAGGACTGAATGGTGGATACTATGTTTTCATCTAAACTAATAGAGCTGGTAGATTGGTTGAGGCTGGCTTAAATTAGCTGTCCAACCACCTTTTAAAAGCAGCAGCTTTATCTTTTCCAATTACAATATCTTCTGAATGCGATGGGTGAGTTTCGAGTTTCAGCTTTCCATTGAAATAGGAATGAACTCGTTTAATGGATTCGAAATTAATAATAATCTGACGATTCACTTTAAAAAACACCTCTGGATTTATTTGTTCCTTTAAGTTTTCTAGCGAAAAATTAATAGGATATTCTCTTTTTTCGAAAGTAACAGCAAATGTAATTCCCTGCATGCTGTAAAATAGTGCAATTTCTTCAATTGGTAAATGAAAAAATGATTCGTTAGATTGTATTAGAAAGCGTTTACGATATTCCGATTTTTCATTTTTGATGAGTGAGGCAAGTTCCGAAAAATCAATATTGGAATTCTTCTCTTGAATAAATTGTTTATTGTATTGCATATGCTTTTCAAATGCAGCTTGCAATTCATCCTTTTCAATGGGTTTTAACAGATAATCCAAACTGTTAACTTTGAATGCTTGCATGGCATATTCATCATAGGCTGTGGTAAATATGATCATGCTTTCAATTTTTACCTGCTTAAATATTTCAAAACTTAGTCCGTCAGACAATTGAATATCTAATAAAACTATCTCTGGGTGTGGATTTTTTTGAAACCATTCAACAGCTGATTTAATGCCATTCAAGCAATCAACTACCTCAGTTTCAAAATTAATTTCCTCCAAGGTTTCTTTCAACAAACGTTGAGCTGGAATTTCATCTTCAATGATTAATACTTTCAGAACCATCTTATTCATCAATTAGTGGAATCGTTACAACAAAATTATCTTTGTTTTCTTCATAGGTAAATCCATCTTTTTTAAGCAATTCAAATCGCTTGCTAAGGTTTGACAAGCCGGTGTGTGTTGAATCTGCACCTTCAGCTATTTGTAGGTTATTACTTACAATTAATTTTTTATCACTGTTGCCTACAATAGAAATTTTCAACACATTTTCTTTGTTAGCTACATTGTGCTTAATGGCATTCTCAATTAATATTTGCAGCGTTAATGGAGGGATTTGCATTTGTACTATTTCTTCCGAAATATTTGTCGAATACTCCAGGGCATCTCCAATTCTGACTTTATGCAAAAAGATAAAGGATTCAATAAATTCAAGTTCTTTATTTAAGGCAATTAAATCATGATTTTTACTTTGTAAAACATAGCGGTAAACTTTCGATAGTTTACGTGTAAATTCAACCGCAGTATTGGGATTATGTTTTATTTCAGAGATAAGCACATTCAAACTATTAAACAAGAAATGAGGATTTACCTGATTTTGTAAAACCTGATAATCAGCTTTAAGTTTTTCTTGTTTATAATACTCCGCATCCAATGAAGAGATTTGCCATTGCTTGAAAAAGCTTATGGTCATGGATATCCCGATAAATCCCAAAAGAAAAACAACGGAACCAATAAAAATAATGACAGATGCAGGTGGGTATGCTAATGACTTTCCATTGATGAAATACCAAGTAATAAAAGGAAATCCTATGGTGATAAACGCCCAAAGAATAATAAAAGTGAATTGGATAATAATCCTCTTATGGGGGGAATAAAACCATGGGAGCTTTTTATTCAAGTAGCGGTCAAAAAACAAGCTACCTTCACTATTTAAATTGAAGAAAAACAGGTATGCAATAAAAAAAAATTGTTTGGGAATATGTGAGTTGTATTCAATATCATCAGGCATAGCAAATCCCACTAGTTTCATTACTAGAATGGCGTAAAGTGATACGAGTATTATACGAGTCAATATTTTAAAAACAACTTTTGTCATTTCAATTTAACCCTGCTTTGTTTTTGCATTCTGTAAAGTTAATATTTAAGCTATTATCTCTACGAATTATGTTTCGTCCACTCTACAGTTTTACTAAAAAAACCAACAGATATTTCAATATTCAGTTTATTCTCTTTTTTGGTAAATTCAGCATCGTACCATTCTTTTTGCTTTGGTGAATATACTTTCCCTTCCCATTTGCCTTTAGTTTGTTTTAAATCTTTAACCATCAGTCTTCCTATTTTTACTTTAGGATTATCAGAAGAGATAATTCTTCCACTATAAATGTCGTTTTGTTGTTCTATTTTCACAATGGTATTTTGCCCGCCTACCATCCACGCTCCTGCTAAATCTGACTGAGCAAAACTATTTATGGTAAATAAGTTGATAGTTAGCATTATAAATATGTTTCTTAGATTCTTCATATTAATCTGTTTTGAATTGTTTTTATTCTTTTATCATCACTTTGTACAACACTGGAATTACCAACAGTACAAGGACTGCTGATAGCGATAGTCCTCCTATTATCGTCCAACCCAATGGCCCCCAGAACATTCCACCCTGTAAGGTTAAGGGTAGCAGACCACCAATAGTGGTAAACGATGTGATTACGATAGGTATAAAACGAGTTTGTCCAGCTTCCATTAAGGCCTCGTAAATGCTTTTTCCTTCCTTACGGGCATTGTTGGTAAAATCAATAAGAATAATAGCGTTATTAATGGCTATGCCAATAAGCGCAATAGCTCCTATAAACCCAGTAAATGAAAAGTCATAGCCAGTTATTAATAAAGCGTAAAATGAACCGGTAAGTGCCAAAGGTATAGCAGTAAATATAATGAAGGGCTGACGGAACGAACGGAATTGCAGAACCAAAATAGCCAAAATAATTAGTGCCGCAATACCTGCTGCAGCACCCAGTCCTCCAAAGGTTTCATTTTGTTTTGTGGTTTCACCTTTAAGTTTATAATCAACGTCTAAAGGCAAGTCGTACTTAGCCAATTCAGCGTCAAAAAGTTTGGTTACTTCACCTGTATTATAGCCGCTTGCCACATCGCCTCCTACGGTAGCACTTCGTTGCATATTGTAATGCGTAATCAAACTCGGACTTGTTGCAAACTCGATACGTGCTAGCTGACTTAATGGAATTTGTTCTCCACTCATCGACTTTAAAAAGATTTTATCAAAGTCTTCAATTTTTGCCTTATTATCAATTGGAAGACTAAGAATCATGTCGTATTCATCTCCTTCGCTGGTTCTGAATTGAGAAATGGTCAATCCGTTTAATGCCGTACGAATTGTTTTGTCAATGGTAGAAACCGGAACACCCATCAAAGAGGCTTTGTCTTTATTGATATTCACATGCAAATCGGTGCGCATGCCTTCAAGCTCATTGTTCACATTAATAACGCCTTCTTGATTTTGCAAAATGGTTCTAATATCCTCCGATACTTTTACTAAGTTTTCTACATTGTCACCCATCAATACAACCTCAACGGGGTATTGAATGGGCTGTCCCTGCTGAAACTCTTTCACCTTAATATCAGCAGCAATATATTGATCAAATGTATTGCGTAAACTTTGAACCAAAGCATTAAACTCTTCAGCTTCGTATTCGTTCAGAACCACATAATATTCAGTAAAATTCTTAGCATTTTCTTTAGGGAAAGTATTAAAGTAAACTTTTGGATTTCCATTCCCGATATTTCCTGCATATTGCTTGACAGACGAAGTTGTATCTAAAACACTCTCAATAAAAGCAGCTGCTTTTTTAGTTTCTTCCAGGCTTTTCCCTTTAGGTAAGGTTGCCTGAACCATAAACATTGGTTTTTCGGCTTTAGGGAAGAAACTTGAACCTACAAAAAGTTTCAACACAACCAAGGATGAAGCAAACACTAACACTGCAATAATTATCACTGTACGTGTATGTGTCAATGAATAATGCAATGCTTTTTTGTAAGGCCCCTGAATAAATCCTTTTAATACCTTTTGCAATTTCTTTTCTTTTGGCTTACCGTCTTTTTCAGGTTTTACAAACTTCGACATGAGCAATGGGGATACAGTAAGGGCTAGAATTACTGAAACCGATAAGGTTGCAATTACTGTAACCGGTAAGCTTTTAATATAATCCCCGGCAGCATCGGGCATCATGGCAATTGGAATAAAAGCAGCCAGGGTAGTTAAAGTTGATGTGATGATGGGATAGGCTACCTGCTTGGTTCCCTCAATAGCAGCTTTTTTACTGCTATATCCTTTTTGTAATAAGCGTTCGGCATTCTCTATTACCACAATTGAATTATCCACCAATAATCCTAATGCAATTACCAATGCAGCTATTGATACGTTTTGCAGGCCAAATCCGGCCATATCAACAAAACCAAGTCCAATTAAAATGGAAGATGGAATAGCCACCATTATAATAATGCTCGATTTAAATCCAATGGCAAACATAATTACCAACCCTACCAGCATGATACCCTGCAGCAGATTCATTAAAAACCCATTAACACTAGAGCTTACGCTAACCGACTGGTCATGTACATAATTTAGTTCCATACCGGCAGGAAGGTCCTCTTTAAATTCATCGATAACAATGTGTGCATTTTCAGCTATTTCCAGCACATTGGTTCCCATCTTTTGCTCGGCAGTAATAAATATGCTTCGCTTACCATTAAAGTTAGCCTGGTATTTATTGTACTCGTAGTCCAGATTAACATCGGCTACATCCTTCAGGTACACCAGTTGACCCTGAGCGGAACCTACCACGGTATTCTTAATTTCATCCAGCGAGTTATATGAACCGCTTGTTTTTACATTGAAGCTGTTTTCGCCCATAATCACTTCGCCACCCGGAATGTTCTGGTTATTAGCATTAATGGCATTAGAGATATTATCGATATTAATGCCCATGTTCACCATTTTATCGGAATTGATTTCAATCTTTACTTGCTTATCTGGCGCAGCTATAATATCCACCACCATAATGCCTTCCACCTGTTCCAGTTTTTGTTCCAGAATTTCAGCAGTGTTTTTCATTTTGATGTATTCAACCGTTTCAGAGCTTAATGCTAACTGAAGAATTTTTGTATCTGTTGTTGTTTTCTTACGGTAATTGATTTCACGAATACCATCTGGTAAGTCCGTTTTAACCGCATTCACTTGTTGTACCACATCATCGTACTTATCATCAAAATCGTATTTGCCATAATTGAAGGTTACATTTACAAGCGCAAAACCATCCGCGGCAATAGATTTTATATCCTGGATGTCTTCAAGCTCATTAACTTTTTCTTCAATCTTGTTGATAACCAGTTCTTCCATATCGCTAGGATTTGCTCCCGGATAAACGACAGTAACTATAGCCCCAGGCTGTCCTGCAGGTGGATCTTCGGTACGTGGCATGGAGTTGAAGGCACGTAAGCCCCATAAGAGCAATACCGCAAATATGATAATTACGAACTGGAAGTTATTTATGGCAAATTTTGGTAATTTATTCATCGCTTTACTCTTATAAATTGGTTATCTTAATGTTATCTCCTGTCAAACGGTGATTGCCGCTTGATACTACTTTATCTCCTACTGAAAGTCCCTCTGAAATAATCAACTTATCTTCAAGAAGCCTTTCAATCTTTACGGCTCTTTTTTTCGCAAGACCATCTTCCACTATGTAAACTTGTCCTTTTCTTTTCTCTGAGAAAACTAAAGCTTCAACCGGGATTTCCATCCAATTATGTGTGTGAGAAGACTGAAGCCATGCACTCCCAATAAAACCAGGGCGTAAGTGACTGTTACTATCATTAACCTGTATTTTCACCTCATATGTACCAGTTGTTGGGTTTGCCATACCTGCTATTTCAAGTACCTGACCACTGAATACCGTTTCTGGATAAGGATCGAACTGTAAGCTTGCCTTATCACCTACCCCAATTTTCACTACATTGGCGTCAGAAACATTGGTCGTAAGTACTTTGCCTTGATTTTCTGCACCAAAAATAATAATGGGATTTCCGGGGCTACACAATTCGTTTTCCTGAACCAGAATTTTTTGGACAATGCCATTGGCAGGAGCCACCACTTGTGCATGTTTTGAATTGAAAACAGCTGTCTTTACATTCATTTCAGCATTTTGCAACTGTGTTTCCATGTTCTGTAGCTGTTCTAAAGTAACTACACTGTCAGCGTATAAGGCAGTTGCTCTATCGAAATCTCTTTTTGCCTTAGCGTAGGCTAGTTCTGCTTGCTCTGTTTTTGATTCTATTTCATCCATTTTTATGGTTGCCAACAACATTCCATTTTTGACGTACTGCCCTTCCTTTACTTCAATTGACTTAACTATGCCGCCAGTCTTAAAGGACAATTTATATTCATGGTGATAGCTTATTCTGCCTGTGACCCTATGCTGATCTGAATATTCTATCTCTTTTACTTCAGTGGTTGTTACTACAAGATTGTCCTTATCTGTATTTGTATCCTCCTCTCCTTTATTTGTTGAACAACTAAACATTAGAGCAAAAGGTAGAATTAGTAAACTGTTTCTAAAAATATTTTTGATCATGATACTTCTGTTTTAAAATTGATAACTGGATGTTAAACGTTCAAGTTTTATTTGCTCAAGCTGATAGCTGTATTGAGCCAATATTAGCTTGTTTTCAGCATTAAGTTTATTGTTAAGTGAATTTGAATATTCCAAGTAATTAACTATCCCTTGTTGGTATTTCTTTTCAACAAATGAATAAGATTTCTGATAGTTTTCTAGTTCCTGCTTTGCCAACTCAATACCTTCTTTGGCAGCCTGCAATGAATAATAGGTATTGATTACTTCCAATTGAACCTGATTTTCAGCTTCAAGTTTTCGGCTTTCTAAAATTTGGCGATCTATCTGCGCCTGCTGTATTTTAGATTTTCGTTGTCCGGATGTAAATAAGTTCCACTTCATAGACAAACCTGCCACTGCCATATCTGTCTCATCGTTAAAAGAGTAATCTGTTCCTTGAAAGCCATACTGACCAAATAGTGTAACATTAGGCAAGGCAGCTCCTTTTTCGAGTTTAATGTTGTTTTCCTGTATTTCAACATATTTATCGAATTGAGTAAATTCCTCACGATTAGAAAGAGAAGCATTTAATACATCCTCCAAATTATCATTGGAGCTTACAGATACGGCTAATTGTACGGTTTCTATTTCAGCATCAAAATCTCTGTTTAACAGGAAATTAAACCAGGAAGAAGCCATAATCCTGTTTTTATTTGCCGCAGCAAGGTCAAGTTCAATTTGTTTGACCTGTGCCTTCGCGGTATATACTTCGTCAATGGTAATTTTATCGTTGGCAAAAAGAATTTCTCTGTTTTTAAGATTCTGGTTTACAACACTCAATGTATTGATATAAAGTTTATGTGCTTGTTCTGCCTGTAAATATTTAACATAGGCTTCTTTTACTTCTTTAACGAGTTCTCGTTTATAAATATCCACACTTATACCTTCCACTTCGGCCAATCCCTTTTTAATTTTATGGTTTTGGATAATAGCGGCATTAAAAACAGGCATAGTTGCAACTAATTTTGTTTCTTGCTCTGGACTTCGAACAAAAGACATTTCCATATTCTCAATCTCAGGATATTTTGGAGCAGAAGGATTTAACACTTGGTTAATCTGATTCAGATTATTGTAAACAGGATTCATCATATCTCCAAAAGGAATCTCTACCATTCGGCCTCCTTCAGCAATAGTGTAGCTTGCATTAAATGAAATAGTTGGCAGAAACAATCGTTTTGCCTCATTTATAACTTCCAAACTTTTTTTGTAAGAATATTCTTTTTGCTGAAGAGCAAGATTGTTAGATAAAGCACTATCGATATACATATTGATGATACTATCCTGTGCATTAACTGTAAAACCATAAGGTACCAGTAAGAGGATGATTAAAATTCTATTCATTGCAATAATTTGTTTTAAAATTCAATGCAATGTTACATAGCTCAGTGAGCCTAGATAAATATGAATTTATGAAGTCGAATCTGTTCTGATAGAGTCGAAAATTGCACTATGAAATAATCGTTGAATGAAACTAACCCTGGTGGGAAGGATTCGAACCCTTAATAATTCCTTTATAATCTCACATATCTCAAAGCGAATTTTTATAAGTTAAAGGAATATAACTTTGAGCAGACTTGTCAGGAAACATCAACTCCTTTGCAACTTTTAAACATCCCTGCCCGATAAAGAATGTTAGAATACCGTTCAAAAACAATTTATACTTCTAAGAACCTTATTGGATGTCATTTTCGGAAAATGACAGAACACTTTATCATATTCAGCAATTATACTTTAGTAAAGTATGATCTCATTTTTTGATGCAAATAACAGCCAAATGCAACACCAGAACAGCTATTTGCCAATACAAAATGTGCTAGTTTGTTGATTATCTATATACTTACAGCGTTTGGGCAACAAATGGGCAACAAATAAATTTACCCTTATGTCAACTAAATGAAACATAATAACAACTAATTTTACTTTAGTGAATGGTAAATAAAATGAACTTCTTAAATTTAGTATTTGAAAATTTCTAAGTTGTTAGATTGAAAGGGGTACTTTAACTAAATCCCAAAATCGGGATTTAGTGCAGGTGCAAATATTATTTTACTCGATGAAATTTTCAATTTTGGGTAATTATCTTTTTATCATTTTAAGCATTTCATCATAAAAATACATTTCATTTAATCTATTTGAAATTTCAACGTTGAAAAGCTTATTAGGTCTAAAATTCTCAGAATAAAAATCTTCCATAAATTCTCTTTCTTGTTCATTATATGAGAATATGTATTTATCAAGAAATATCCTAACCTCTCTTTGCATTTGAATTAATTTTGGCGTAACCTGAGTTGTTTTCAGTACAGGATAAAGATCATTATCATAGTTCTTTTGAAGATAACCTTTTAAAGTTTCGCCACGACAAAACTCATACTCTTCAATCCTTGTTATGCCAAATAGGATACATAACTTTTTCAATAGCTCTAAGTCCAATTCTCTATGAGGCAAAATGTCTTTTACCAAAATCCAGACATCATATAAATGTCGGATTTTATTCTTGAAGCCTAAGTACACTTCCTTTTTAACGTCAATCCTTTTGGTGCTAACCATAGCATTAATCTTAGAAGCCCACAATTCCTCTTGTTGATATGTCTTAATATCAAATCCAATCCAATCTTCAATACCAAATATGTTTGGCCAACTTTTATTTTCAACTTTCAATACGGTATGACAATACCTATATCCTAAATCTAGCTCTACAGAACCTTGCTCAAGGTATTTCGAAGGATAATTCAACTTTATTTGCAAAAATCTTTCATCTTCTTGAGTAATTGATTCATATTTCAATTGCAATTTATTAGCAATCTTCTGTATTTCTTCTTTATGCTCATTCTGTATTTGACCTATCTCTTCAATATCTTTCTTTCCCAAATTTGGATTATTAATGTAATCCATATCTAAATCAACAGATAACCTGTAAATATTCCCGTATAGAAATACAATCGCAGATCCTCCCATTAAAGCAAAATCTTGATTTAACCTTTCTGATTTACTAATTGCTTCCAGTACTATTGACATCCATAGTACCCTTTCAACCATCACTACATCAAACTTATGATCTGATGCAATTTTTTCAATCAGTTCAGAATTTCTAACTATATCAATCATAATCAAAGAAATTTTCAGGTATGTAAATATTCCAATTTTTGTTCAACTTTCCGGGATATTCCCTCTCAATTCTAAAAGGAGTCTTGCTCTTAGTAAGTTGTAATTGAGAATAGAATCTTGGTGACAGATCCAAATATTTA
>Ga0233437_1007363_pt1 | contig 10687 bp, 10 predicted proteins | sample SI_122_August201_FD_182714 | JGI IMG/M metagenome (GOLD analysis project Ga0233437, IMG submission 182714) | Seawater microbial communities from Saanich Inlet, British Columbia, Canada - SI_122_August2016_200_MG | ecosystem: Environmental > Aquatic > Marine > Inlet | place: Canada: British... | reverse complement strand
AGATTTTAACGAGAAGTTTCCGCGCGTGTGCGTAACGCGTAAGGTGGAAAACGACGGGGCGAAGTATTTTGGACCGTACATCGCGGCGCATATTTTGCACGATTTGCTGGACACCGTGACCAAAACGTTTCCTGTGCGCATGTGCAAGAAGGATTTGAGCAGAAAGAGTCGTCCGTGTATCAACTATGAGATGGGCAGGTGTTTGGCACCGTGCGCAGGCAAAGTTAGCGAGTATGAGTATAAGCGAATGGTTAATGAAGTCGCGGACTTTTTGTCGGGCAAGTATAAGGGACTGGAAAAGCAGCTGAAAGCGGACATGGACTTAGCGTCGGAGAATATGGAGTACGAGAAAGCGGCGACATTGCGCGACCGTATAAACTCGATGCATCGGCTGTTCGAGAAGCAGAAAGCCGGGTTCCCGGATCTCAATGACAAGGACGTGTTTGCTGTGTTTGAGAGCGATGACGAAGCGGTTGTGCAAGCGATGTTTGTGCGCAAAGGCGAGCTGAACCACACCGAGCGGTTTTTTATTAAGTGTGCGGGTGAGAGCAAGCAAAACGTGTTGGCGCATTTGATTAAACAGTATTATTCGACGGTAAGCGGTATCGCAAAGCAGATTTATGTGAACGTGCAGCCTGCCGAGCACGATTTGATTGAGAAGTGGCTGATGCAGAAAAGAGGCAGCAAGGTTATCATTCATGTGCCGGAGAAAGGCGCGAACAGGAAATTGACTGACATGGCGCTTGGTAACGCGAAGGAAGCGCTGACGCGGCGGTTGATGCGCATCAAAAGAGATTATGATGCGACGATTGGCGCGCTGAGTGAGCTGCAACAGGCGCTGGGAATGCAGAGCGAGATTGACCGTATGGAGTGTTATGACATAAGCAACACCGGGGGAACGGACAGCGTGGGCTCGATGGTGGTGTTTAGCGGCGGCAAGCCGAATAAGAAGCAGTATCGCAGATTTAAGATAAAGACGGTGGAAGGCAGCGACGATTTTGCTTCGATGAACGAGGTGCTGACGCGGCGGCTGAAGCGCGCTTTGAGCCGCAGCGAAGGATTTTCTGAGTTCCCGTCACTGATTGTGGTGGATGGGGGCAAGGGGCAGCTGAGCGCAGCGTATGACGCGCTGGCGTCGCTTGGGCTCGAGGACCTGCCGCTAATCAGCCTTGCCAAAAAAGAGGAAGAGGTTTTTGTGGTGGGGAGCAGCGAGCCGATTATACTTGAGAAGGACAGCAATGCATTGAAGCTGTTGACGAGAATCCGCGACGAGGCGCACAGGTTTGCGATTACGTATCACAGAGGGCTGCGACTTAATAAGGTGGAGGACTCTGTGCTGCTGAAAATCCCGCACGTTGGCGAGACGCGGGTAAAGGCGCTTTTGCGGCAATTTGACACGATTGGCGACATTGCGGAGGCGAGCTTTGACGACATCGTGAGCGTGCCCGGGCTGGATGTTAGGTCGGCGAGCGCGATAGTGGAGTATTTCGAAACAGAAAGATAATATTTGTGATGTTGCCAGTGTTGCAATCATCATGTAAAATATCAGTATAAACAGATATGGAAGGTGACATGGACAAAGCGATTTTGCAGGAGTTGAAAAAGCAAATAGAAGACGTGCGCATTGGTGAGAAGATGAGCAAGCACACGTCGTTTAAAGTAGGCGGACCTGCGGACGTGATGGTGTTGCCCAAAACGCAGGCAGAGATACGAAGTGCCGTAAAGATTTTGGGTGCGCAGAATATGTTTGTAATGGGCAAGGGGACGAACTTGCTGGTGACGCAAAAGGGCATCCGAGGCGTTGTGATGAAGATTGCGGGCAACTATTCGGGAACGAAGTTTGAAGACGACTGCGTGAGCGTGAAAAGCGGCACATCGCTGAGCTCGTTCGTGAACGCAGCCGGTAAAAGAAGTCTGGGTGGTGTCGAGTTTTTGGCAGGTATACCCGGCACAATGGGCGGCGCGATTGTCATGAACGCAGGCGCGTTCGGCGGCGAGATTTGCGAGTTTGTGCAGGAAGTGACGCTGGCGACGCGGGAGGGCATCATTGTATTGAATCGCGATGAGATGAACTTCTCGTATCGACACAGTATTCTTTGCGATATACCGATGGTTGTGGTGAGCGCAAAGCTGAAATTGATTGATTGCGACAAGGAGCAAAGCAAGTGCAGGCAAAGCGAGCTCAGCGCACGACGCAGGGACAAGCAACCGCTGGAGTATGCGAGCGCGGGAAGCACGTTCAAGCGACCGGAGGGGTATTATGCCGGGGTGCTGATTGAGCAGGCCGGGTGCAGAGGGCTGTGCGTAGGCGGGGCGCAGGTTTCGCAAAAGCACGCAGGGTTTATCGTCAACAAAGGCAAAGCAACACCGGACGATGTGCTTGAGCTGATTGAGCAGGTGCGCGGCAAGGTGAAAGCGCAGTGCGGTGTTGAGCTTGAAACCGAAGTGAAGGTGGTTGGAGAGCGATGAGGCTGAGCGCGGATTATCATACGCATACACGCTTTAGCCATGCGAGCGGCAGCGTGGAGGACAACGTGCGCTCTGCAATTGCGGCGGGGCTAGAAACGGTCGGGATTGCGGATCATTCGATTGCGCACGCACTGTATGGTATAAAAAAGAGAAGACTTAATGACTATGTTGCCGATATAAATAGAGCAAAGAGGAAGTATGAGAGCCGGATTGAAGTGAGGTGCGGGATTGAGCTGAACCTCATTGGGCTGGACGGAAGCACGGACATGCCGAGCGATTACGATTTTGATTTGGTGATACTCGGGTATCACAAGGCGGCGATATGCAAGGACTTTGCAACAACGTGGCAGTTTTTTACGGGAGCGGACAAGCAGAGAATTACGGACAGCTATGTGAAAGCGATACAGAAAGGGAACATCGATATCGTTGCGCACCCCGGGTACGGTGTGCCTGTGGACTATACCAAAATTGCCAAGGCGTGCAGCGAGTATGGCACTTGGTTTGAGATTAACAATAAGCATGCGGATTTGACGGAGGAAGACATCGCGGTGGACACCAAGTTTGTTGTGTCCAGCGATGCGCACTGTGCGCAAAACGTAGGGCGTGCACCGCGGGCGTTAGAGCTGATTAAGCGGGCTGGTATAGGCATAAGCAGGATCGTCAACGTGGAGGAGGACTGATATGGAGTTTATCATCGTAACCGGGCTGTCGGGTGCGGGCAGAAGCCAGGCGCTAAAGCGTCTTGAGGACATGGGGTATTTCTGCGTCGACAATATGCCGCCAAAGTTGATTCCTGAGTTTGCAAAGATATGCCTGAAAAACGACGATATACGAAAGGCGGCTGCCGTTGTTGACATGCGTATGGGCGTGATGTTTGACAGCGTGTATGACGCTATAAAAAAACTGAACGATATGAGGGAGATTAAGGTCGCGATTTTGTACCTTGACGCGAGTGACGAGACGATTGTGAAGCGGTTTAAGGAAACACGGCGCAGGCATCCGATGTCGGGCGATAATAATATCGTCACGGGGATTACGCGGGAGCGCGGTAAGCTGAAGCGCATCAATGATTTGGCGAACATCATCGTGGACACTTCGACCTACAGCCTTAAGAAGCTGGGGGAGGTGTTGGACGAGCTGTTTAGCGATGAGCACGAAAAAGGCATACTGATTACTGTAACCACGTTTGGGTATAAGCGCGGGATACCGATTGATGCCGATATGGTGTTTGATATGCGCTTTATACCGAACCCGTTTTATAAAGAGGAGCTGCGCGCGCTGACAGGCATGGACGAGCTCGTGAAAGAGTACGTGATGAGCTTTCCGCGAACGCGCATATTTATCGATAAGATTAGTGAGCTGGTTGGCTACGTGGCGCCGTATTATTTGGAGCAGGACAAAAAGCAGCTGATTATCGCTGTAGGCTGCACGGGCGGTATGCACAGAAGCGTGGTGGTAGCGCAGGAGCTGTATCGCATGTTTGCTGAGCAGGGGCTGCGCGTAATGATTGAGCACCGCGACATCAAAAGAGACTTGCAGCAGCGGAGGGAGAAATGACGTTTTCTGCAAACGCAAAAAGCGAGCTGACGAGGATAGCGCTTGATAAGGAGTGCTGCGAGCTGGCTGAGCTTAGCGCTATAATGCACACCGCCGGAACGATTAGCATATCGGGCGGCGCGTTTTCGCTGCGAATAGACACGGAAAACCCGGCTGTCGCGCGGCGGATATTTTTGTTGGTAAAAAGTCTTTACGGCTTGCATATCAAAACAGAGATGCACACCAACCAGCTAAAGCACAACCACATATATTCGCTGTATATCGACAAAAGTATCGCGCGAATGGTGGCGCAGGACACGCGGCTGATTGGCAGCGAGGGGATACGGTTTGGCGCAGACGAGACGTTTATCAGCAGCACTTGCTGTAGAATTGCGTTTGTACGGGGCGCTTTCTTGGGCGGTGGGTCGATTACCAACCCGGAAAAGCGCTATCACATGGAATTTGTGTGCAGTCAAGAGGAGTTTGCCGATAGTTTGTTGAATATTATAGGTGAGCTAGGTATGTGTGCCAAATCGATAGTGCGAAACAAGAGTTATGTGGTCTATTTGAAGGAAAGCGATGCCATAGTGACGCTGCTGACCATGATGGGCGCGCATTCGACGATACTCAAGATAGAAAATATTCGCGTTGTCAAAAGCGTAAGGAACAAGGTGAACCGAAAGGTGAACTGCGAAACGGGAAACCTAAGCAAAACGGTGAACGCGTCGGTGCGGCAGAGCGAGAACATTGTTTATATCAAAGAGCACTTGGGGCTGGAAAAGCTCGACGAATCGCTAGTAAGGGTGGCGCAGGCACGATTGGAGAATCCGCAGGCGTCGCTGGGTGAGTTGGTAGACATCTTGGACGCGGCCAGCAGGTCGGGTGTGAATCATAAACTACGGAAGCTGAACAGTATAGCGGAGCAGTTGAAAGACGACAAGGGGGGAAAAGTATGAAAGCAAAAGAGTTAACGATTATGAACGAAGACGGGCTTAGGGCCAGCAAAGCGGCTATGTTTGTGCAGGTGGCGGGCAAGTTTTCGTCGCAGATTTTGGTCGAGAAGGGCAACAAGAAGATTAACGCCAAAAGCATTATGGGCGTGTTGTCGCTTGGCGTGAAGCAGGGCGAGAAGATTTTCATCTTTGCGAACGGCAAGGACGAGGAGCAGGCTATTGAGGCCATGGAAGAGTTGATTACCACATCGTTTTAGATAGGGTAGAATAGTAAAAGCCGCGGGTGGAATTGCCTGCGGCTTTTTTGGTGCGAAAAAGTCTGTTAAAGTATAATAACATGAAGTAAATATGAACGATAATGCAAGAAACATGTAAAATAATTGACTATATGTTATAATTGTAGTATTATATAAGAACATTTTACGACAATTTTGCAAAATCAGGAGGAAATGAAAATGTTATTAGAATTTGCGATTAGTAACTATAAGTGTTTTACTAAGGAAATTGTTTTTAAGATGACACCTTCACCTAAGATACAAGATTTGAAATATAGCATTTTAAAAGCTAAGCACAATAAGAATATCAAAGCGTTATCTTCTGCTGTAATTTATGGTCCCAATGCATCTGGTAAAACTAACTTAATTGGCGCTATGGAAGTATTGAAAAGTATAGTTAAGAGAGGACACATTAGGAATGAAGAGAATGAAAGCAATTCTCGAAATATAGCACAGTATAAATTAGAACTCATTCCCAATATCAAAAGTAGAAGGAATACTCCTGTTAAGTTTAGAATTAAGTTTATTTGTGAGTCTTATTTAGTGGACTATTCGTTATCTATTGTTTTAGGTCGTTTTTTAGATTTGAGTACGGCAAGAAAAGTAGCTGAAGAGAAACTCATGATTAATAATAAAATAGTTTTTTTAAGAAAAAATAACTCATTGAAAATTGGTAGTATTGAATCAATAATAGGTAAAAAGTATTTTGCTGATAATTTTAATAAAGCCGCCATAAAGGAGTCTGCGGAGCATAACTTGGATGAAAAGGAACTGTTTTTGAATTCGTTTAAAGCTTTGTACTCGAATACTTTTACAAGTCTAATTCTCAACTGGTTTGAGCAAAACCTATACATAATTTATAACGCTAACACTTTGAAAAGCTATCCGGAGATTGAGCAAAAGGCAGACGATAAAGAAGCTCTAGCTATCGATGAAGAAGTAAATAAAGCGGTTTCTGAGTTTGGTTTTACAGGAGATATATTAGCTTATGAGAAGAGAGGAGACTCCGAGGAAACGGAACCTATATCAATAATTAGGGGTAAGGACAAACGGGCAATGGTTTTGAACCTCGAAGTGTTTGAATCATATGGTACGATGCGGTTTGCAAATATATTTCCTTTACTTAGAGAGGCAATGTTTTATGGAAATACTATAGTAATAGATGAGTTTGACGCTTCGCTTCATCCAATGGCACTTATGAGTATAATCAATGTGTTTCATAATGAGGATATTAATAAAAAGGGGGCTCAGCTAATCTTCAATACACATAATCCTATCTTTTTAAATAGAAACTTATTTAGGAGGGATGAGATAAAATTTGTGGAAAGAAATGAAGAGTCTGGAGTTTTCGAGCATTATTCATTGGCTGATTTCGGTACTAGCGGCGAAACAAGCGTGAGGAATACAGAAAACTATTTAAACAACTATTTTGTCAGTAAGTATGGTGCCATTAAGGATATCGATTTTACTCCAGTGTTTGAAAGAATAATGCGAGAGGGAGATAGTGGAGATGAGAAAGCTTAGCAAACAGTTTTTTATTTCTGTTCCAGGCGAAACAGAACAATGGTATTTTGAGTATTTGCAATCACTAACCTACAGAGATGATAGAGCAAAGTTTGTCGCAAAAATAAGTTCCAAAAAATATACTTCTCCTAGAAAGCACGTTAGAGCGCTTCCCGTATTAAGTGATGATATTCGAGCCTCCCATATTTGTGACTACGAGAGTAATGATGGACAGCATGTGACTGCATTTAAAGGCGTAATGGATGAAGCAAAGGAGATTAGAGATAATTGTGGTACTTCCAGATGTATTGCGGATTATACTTTAGGATACAGCAATTTTACGTTTGATTTGTGGATGGTTTTACATAAAGCAACAGGTTGTGCACCTGTATCTCATCGAAGACAATATATTGGTCATATTAATGATGCATTTGGGACGGATTATAGTTTTATTGATGATTACAAGAAGGAAGACAATTTTAAGAAGATATTGTCACAAATAGAGCTAGATGATGTATTGCAGGCAGTAATAAATGCTGAGAAAATCAGAAGTTACAACTTGGAAAATAAAAGACAGTGGCACAGGCAATATAAAGGTTTTGAGTATAATTTAAAGAATCCGGATTTAACAATAAATGAGGTAGTAAAAAGAATATTGAGTGAGTGTGGTGTAATAGAATAGAAAAGTATTATTCGTATTAGCCCCAATGATAATCCTTGACCGCTTCAACCAACGCCAACACGTTATTGACGGGGATGTCGGCGGTTATGCTGTGCGTTGGCGAGAAGATGTAGCCGCCATTCGCACCCATGATTTGCAGCGTTTCGCGAGCTTTGGCTGCACACTGCTTGGGCGTTGCGAAGGGAAGAAACTGCTGGGTGCTGACACCGCCGTAGAAGGTGATGTGTGCGCCGTATTCTTTCTTCAATGTATTAAGATCGTAGATTTCGGGTTGGACGGTGTTGTAGACATCCATACCCATATCAACGAGGTCGTCCATGATTTCGCGCAGGTCGCCGCAGCTATGGAGCACGACGTATTTGCCCGCGCGTTTGACTTTGTCGAAGATTGCGCACATGCCGGGCTTTATGTATTTGCGCCACATATCAGGACCCATGATGAGGCCCATTTGCTGACCCCAGTCGTCGCCGAAATATACGGCTTCGTAGTCGTATTGCAAAACGAGATCGAGCAGCTCTAAATGGTGGTTTAGGATTGACTCGAACAAGCCGTAGGTGAAGGAAGGGTTAAGGCACATATCGACCAGCAGATCTTCCATGCCCCGAAGGCTCCATGCGCGCTCGAAGTATAGCATGGTCAGCGCGAACATGCGGAAACGCTCGGTTGTGTCTGCTTCGAGGTTTTTGCACAGAGTCGTTGCAAAGTCTTTTTGAAGAGCGGGCATCGTGTATGCGCTGAGCGGTTTATCACGTAGCGGAAAACCGGTTACCACGCCGATGTCGTCGTCCGGGAGCTTTGTCCATGTGACGCTGAAGATGTCGTTTTCCCGCCCATCGGGCAGCTTTATATTGTTTTTGTATTTTTGCATGTACAGATGGTTGCCAAGCAACGCGTCCGCGTCTGAGCCCAGACGATTGCCCGCGGCTTTGACAAACGCCGAGGTTAAGTTTATTTGCCAAGGTGTTACGTCGGTTTGCTTGTGGTTGATGGCAGCTATAACGCGTTGTTTTCTTGTAATGTTGTTCATGTTTACTCTCCCTTATATGCATACTATTCTACGCGAAACTTGCAATGTCCTCTTTAGAACAGAACCAAATAGACAACAGGCACAACGATGATGAGCGAAAGCGTGGACACTATCCAACACGAGTTACCGAGGTCTCGGTGAAGACCGTAAATGTTGATTGGGATGAGTGCGTTGAACCCGACCGGCAGGAAGCTCATGATGACGAGCGCTTTGAACAGCGTACCGTCGCCGTAGCCCTGAAGCCCGAGAAGCAAGCTGATGCCGATAATCAAGATTGGCGTCAGCACGTACTTTATTGCGAACATCACGGCAATCTCCTTGGGGTATCTGCGGATTTTTGAGAAGCGCATGGTGTAGCCGAGTGCCGCAACCAAGAAGAATGACGATATGGGGATTAGGTACTCGTTGAGCGGGGCGTAGAACGCAGGGCGCTTGACACTAAGAAAATTGAGCAGGAAGCCAACAAACATCGTAGCAAAAAAAATGATAATGGCCTTATCGGTAATTAACTTTTTGAAAATGCCTTGCTTGGCTGTGGTTCTCGAAAAATAGCCGGATACCGGGAACACAAAAGCATACATAAAGGGAGCACCCAGCACAAAGAACAAAACGCAGAATGCGTAGCCCGGCTCTCCAAGAAACGCGAACGTCAATAGTCCACCGAAAGCGCCGATGTTTGTGGCGCTGCCACAGCAGAAAAAAGCGCCTGTTTTTAGTTTGTCGTGCTTCGCTATTTTTGAGTACAGCAGGGCAAGAGCTGAACCGAAAAGAAGCGAAAGTATGCAAATGAACGGCAGCGAAATGAGCGCGGGGTTTCTTATATCGACTATCCAAAAAGCGCCAAGCAGAATAATTGGAGTCACGTAAAACACAATGATATTGCGTATAGTGGTCATGAGACGGTCGTTTCTTGTTCTTGTCCTCTCGTTTTTGACTGCAAGGTGAAATATCTGCCCTACAATCAAACCGCCTACAATTATGCCAAGTGATAATATCATTCTGCCCATAGAAAATTCCTTTTCAGATTTTTGCTATATTCCCGCACATCAAAACAGTATGATGTACACGACCGGCACCACTACGACGAGTGAAACCGTTGTGACTATCCAGTTTGAGTTGCCTAGGTTCTTGTCGAGCCCGTACATGTTGATGGGAATAAGTGCGTTGAACCCGACAGGCAGCGCGCTCATTATGACGAGCGCTTTGAACAGCGTGCCGTCGCCGTAGGTGTTGAGACCAAGAAGCAAGGCCGTGCCGATAACAAAGAGCGGCGTGATTATGTATTTGACGATTGATATGAACACGATTTCCTTCGGGTAGCTGCGGATTAAGCCAAAGCGCATTGTGTAGCCGAGCGCAGCGACAAGGAAGAATGACGATATCGGTATCAGGTATTCGTTGAGTTTGCTGTAGAATGCAGGGCGCGGTACACCCACAAGGTTTAGTATGAACCCGACAAGCATGGTCGCAAAGAACATCATGATGAGTTTGTCTTTGAGTATGCGCTTGAGTGGGTGTGTTTTTATGTGAGACTCTGAGAACGAGCTGGCGACCGGGAAAACCACAGTGTATAAAAACGGCGCGGAAAGCACGATATAGAGCACGCAGAAAGCGTAGCCGGTTTCGCCCAGAAACGCGAACGTCAGAAGTCCACCGATGGACCCGAGGTTAGATGAACCGCCGCAGCAAAACATGGCGCCCGTCTGCAGTCGGTTGTGTTTAGCGATTTTGGAGAAGAGCAGGGAAAGCGAGCTGCCGATACCAAGCGCGAAGATGCAAATGAAGGGCACGGTGATTAGCGAAGCGTTGCCGATGTCTACGACCCAAAAGGCGCCGAGCAGAATGACCGGAGTTACTGAATAAACAATAATGTTGCGAATTGTCGTCATGACGGCATCCGTTTTTGCTCGTGCTTTCTCGCCTTTGACTGCGCCGTAAAGTATTTGACCAACGACCAGAGCACCCACGATAATCGCGAGTGAAAAAATCAGTTTTCCCATGTACGCTCCTTCTTTATCGCGTGCATTATAACACACATTACAGCAAATGGGTATTTATATTGCGAATAAAAAAACCGACCGCAGAGTGGCGGTCGGCTTGCGCAAATTTCAAATAGCTAGAACTCGTTGAACACTTTGACGACTTTGCCTGTGACGATAGACTCGTATGCAGCAGAGCAGGCGGCGATTGTTTTTGCGCCCTCGAAAACGCTCGGCTGGGGAAGCGTGTCGTTCGTTAATGC
>Ga0233437_1007361_pt1 | contig 10687 bp, 13 predicted proteins | sample SI_122_August201_FD_182714 | JGI IMG/M metagenome (GOLD analysis project Ga0233437, IMG submission 182714) | Seawater microbial communities from Saanich Inlet, British Columbia, Canada - SI_122_August2016_200_MG | ecosystem: Environmental > Aquatic > Marine > Inlet | place: Canada: British... | reverse complement strand
CCGTCTACGGCGATCCAAATCGCTTTATCGGCCACGATGTGGTGGGTGAAGAAAGGATGAACGCCTATTATCTCTGCATCAACGCAGGAAAGAAGGCCCTGACACTGAACCTGGCGGTTCCGGAGGGGCAGGAGATGCTGCTCTCACTCATCAAGGAACTGAACGTGGATATTTTCGCCACCAATCAGCTTCCCAAAAATTATAAGAAATTAGGGGTCGACTACGATACGCTCAAGGCCGTAAAACCCGATATCATATGGTTTGGTGCAACCGGATTTGGACCCGACAGCAATGAGCCCGCCTATGATCCCATCCTTCAGGCGAGATCGGGCCTGATGGAGGTGACCGGTGAGAAGGAGAGGGATCCAATGGCTATGGGTATCCCCCTTCCCGATATGGGCACCAGTGAGCATGGATACGGACTTTTGATGAAAGCCCTTTACAAGCGTGCCGTCACCGGAGAAGGCACCTGCATCAATATGTCCATGTTTGAGTCTTCCCTGTCATGGATGACCGTTCCAATTACGCTCACCAGTTTGGGAAGGCCCATTTCCCGGAGAGGAAATACCCACGAATTTTTTGCCCCGCTTTCCGTATATAAAACCAGTAACGGATACGTGTACGTGGCTGTGGGAAATGACCGCCAGTGGAAATCCATGGTTTCCCAGGAGATATTCAAATCTCTGGATAAGCCTCTGTATGAAACAAATAAGGGCCGCATAGAAGATGTACAAAATCTCAATGAAGGCATTGGCGGCATCACCATAAACCACACTTCGGAAGAACTCATTGAACTGTTCAACTCGATATCGGTACCCATCAGCAATATCAACACGGTTCCCGAAGTACTGGAAGATCCCCTGGCAAAGAAAGTATTGCTCTCTTCGGAAGACCCCATCTCCGGTGCAAAAATTACCATGCCCCCGGCGCCCAACATGACGCCGTATCTGGAGGAGTTGGACCGTAAACTCCCATTCCCTCCGCGCTTCGGGGAACACAATTATGAGATCTATGGAGAAGCACTTGGTTTTTCCAAGGAGGAAATCGACCGCCTGAAGGAGACCAAAGTCATTTAGCGCCATCCGTAAATGGCCGATTTGCACGATCTTAGAAAACTGAAAATGCGGAAGGCCCCGGTATAAAACCCAGGGGCGTTCCGCATTTCTTTTTTTAGCTCAGTAGTATTTTGTTCGAATAGCCGTTTTTTCAATAAAATAATGAACTTGAATTGAATCGGAAATAAAACCTTAATGCGAGTTAGTAGGCTGAGCGACCAGACGGACGCCAAGGGCGGTACACACCCGGTTGATAGTGTCAAAGCGAGGCTTGGCGTTTGGTTTAAGTGCCTTGTAAAGCGCCTCCCTGGAAAGGCCTGTGGCCTTGGCGATTTCACTCATACCACGGGCCTTGGCTGCGACACCTAAGGTATGGGCCAGCTCGGCGGCGTTGCCCTCCTCGATAACCATGGTAATATAGGCGGCAATGTCTTCCTCGCTTTTTAGCTGCCGGGCCATGTCAAAGTCCGGCAAATCGGCAATGCGTGTTTTTTGGGTCATGGTTCAATCCTCCAGTGTGGCTTCGCGTTGTTTGGCTTTGGCAATGTCGGTTTCCTGGGAGTCCTTGTCTCCACCTCCAAGCATAATGATCAGGGTTTTTCCGCGCTTGGTGTAATACAACCGCCAACCTGGGCCAAAATACTCCCGCATCTCAAATACTCTATCGCCAACCGGCTTCACATCGCCAAGGTTGCCTCGTTGCGCTTTTTCAAGACGGCGGCTCAACCGGAGCCGGGTTATACGGTCTTTCAGGCCGTCAAGCCAAGCGTCAAATTCGGGAAGCGTTTTAATCGTGTACATACTTAAAGTGTAGTCGAACGAATACAGCCTGTCAAGAACCTACGAAAGTAGAGTTTGATAAGACGTAATAGCCCGGAAAGTCTTGGTCATGCACTGAGGCTTTCCAACGTTAAGCTCACCAGCGCCTCTACCTTACTTCGCCAAGACCACCTAAGTTTCAGGCGTCTGGTGGAGCGTTGGGTTATGCGAAAATGCCCATTGTCAAGGGCTGACCCCATTTCCACGCTGCCTGTTTTGTCCCATTACGCACTCACACACCACGTGATTCTTGGGTCAAGCCACGATACAGTCCTCGACCAGTTTGATCGCCTCCTTCGTGTGATCGGCCGCGATCGCAACGAGAGAGTTTCCCGCCTCGCGCTTCATGATCCGGATGCTTCTCATGTTGAGGTCAGCATCCTTGAATCGCCGCGCGATTTTGGCAAGGCCCCCCGGTTCATCGGCGATCTCCACCACAATCGTATTCTCCGTATAGACCGTAAAGGATGCGTCCGTCAGGGTCTTCAAGGCCTCGTCGTATTTGTCCACCGAGAGGATGATAACGCCGTGACACCGGGTGGCCTCGGCGTCAATGGATTCGATGTTGATGTTTTTCTCCGCAAGCGCCGTCGAGATGTCGGCGACGATGCCCGGTCTGTCCTCAGTAACGATGACGAACTGTTTCATGATTGAACCTCCTCCACCGGATACTGTCTCATGTCTGAAATAAGACGATCCACCAATTCCTTTGTGACATGCGGCATCGTGATAATGTGGCCGGTGTCTCCGTGGACGGCAATCTGCCAGCGGTCCAGGACTTCTTTTGAAGGCCTTGGAAAGATGACCGTATTGGCGTGCTTGTTGCGCCAGGCGGCGACGCCGATGTGTTTCATGGCTCCGATGGCATAGTCCGCCATCTCGTGACACTGCTTGACCAGGTTTCGAAAGCCCTCCAGGCCGTGGCGTTTGATGGCATACCATAGAAACAATGGCGTAATGCCGTTGCGTGAGCCGGTGATCGTTGTATCAAGGGCGCCCACATACTCAACCATCCGGGCGATGCGCTCCATGTTCTTTCGCTTCGCAAGCACGACGCCGCAGGGGATGGGGGAGCCGATAAACTTGTGGCCGCTGATGGAAATGCTGTCAATCCCATGGTCGAAGTTCCACTCGGGGGCATCTTCGACAAAGGGGAGAATCATGCCGCTCAGCGCGGCATCCGAATGGATGTAGTACCGGTCGATGAGGAATTCATTGAGAATCCCCTTGATGGTCGCGATATTGTCGATGGCGCCCGTCATGGTCGTACCCGCCGTCGTGAAGACGATTGCGGGCATGTCGCGGTGGAGCCTGATCGACTCACGCAGATCCTCGTAGTCGAATTCGCCATTTTCCTGGCGGCGGATCATCATGCTGCGGACGTTTAGGAGCCGCATGGCTTTGCCGACGCTATAGTGGGTGTCCTCTGAGTAGTAGACCATGGCGCCGGGAAGGGTTTCGCGTCCGAGAAAGACGCCGTAGAGGTTCCCTTCGGAGCCGCCGTTGGTAACATAACCCCATGCCTGATCTTCGGGGAGTTTCGTGAGCTCGGCGAAGAAGTGGATGACCTCCTGCTCGATCTCCATGGTGTTGAGGCGGTAATTCGTGCTCTCGAAGGGGTCCCCCACATTGTTGACGCTGTAACTGAGAAACGTATACAGCGCGGAGTAGTCGAAATGATGGTTGGTCGGATAACCGACCGCGGTCTTTGCCTGAGACTGGATATACGCCATCGCGTCGGCGATGCGTTTTTCCTCCTCAGGCGATAATTTCTTTTCGTAGCATTCCACAGATGTTTCCTCCTTCCATCATGATCTTAAGTGTTTTGACGCGGATCGGGTGGAAAAAAAGCATCGGATCCCCTGAGGTCGTCAACCAACCGATCGATCAGAGCCGGTGTGACATGATCCATCATGAAAATATGGGCATAGGTTCGTGACTCGCCCTGAACCTCATACGTTTGGCAGGAGAGAGAGTATTTGAAAGTGATCCGGTCATTGGGTTTTCGAAAAAGCACGGCAAAAGAGAGGGGGGAACGGGTCACCCACAGATCTACGGAGAGCGCTTCCCGCAGATTAACAAGTTGTTGATATGCGTAGTTCGTCACATCCGCAGCGCTCAGGACCTTCCGGACCTGGTCATCGTAGGAATTTTGTGACAAATAGCTCCAGAAAAGCAGACTGGAAAAACCGTTCCGGGAACCGGCAAACGTCGTGTCCGGCGAACCGAGATATTCCGGTGCGTCCGGTGGAAAGAGCTGATACCGGGTCTTGGTCATGTAGATACCGGAAGGCCAGGGCGTGCCGAACCATTTGTGTCCGCTCATGGCAATGGCATGTACGAAAGGCAACCGAAAATCAAAGCGGGGTCCGCAAAATTCCGCCTCTCCGGCGGCGTGGGCCATCTCCAAAAACGGCATGTAACCGACGCCCAGGGCCCCGTCCACGAAAAACCAGTACCCGGTGCGTTCGTCATAGGCCGTGGGATCTTCGGGATCGAAAAAGACCTTCCTTTTGTCCAGGCCGTACTTAGCGAGAATCGGCATCAGGGCCAGGCCGGCGGCCTCCACGTCGTCAAAGGCACCCTTGAACGTGGTTCCGTAGTTGAAGCAGACCAGGATGGGATACCCCCTGGACGCAAAGAATTCAACGAGTTTGGCCAGGGCTTTGAGGTCGATGGTTCCCGCCCCGGCGTCTCCCCCCTTTGATGGCACGTATGCCGGCCATGTCCCCTGGGAGCGATATTCGTCGAGGGGACACGCTTCCCGGAACTTGCGCATACCGAGCTTGTGAAAGGTATCGATCTGTAACATGTTCAGGGTCTTTAAGACCGAGTAGTGGACGTCTTCCGAAAAGAAGGCCACAGGGTGGAAGGCCTCATCGCCCTCTTCCTCCGTCGGCCTGCCTGCGGGATCCCGAAAAACCGGATTGGCCAACAATTTACGGCCCGCCAGATAGTCGCGTCCGCTCCAGAGTCCGTATATGACCCCTTCCGTGCAGCCCATGGAAAGCACGTATCCCCAGTAAGAATCGGGGTCGTTGGGATCGTGGGGCCATTTGGCGTTCCACAGGGAAGCGTAGTAGTCCAGAACCGCGCGCTCGATGACCTTTGTATTGTTCGTCATGTTGCCGCCCACAAAGGGGTCCCCGATGTTGTTGATGTTCACGTTCAAAAACGACTTGAGGTCGTCTTCGTACTGTAGTGCCTGGTTGACCTGATAGCCCATAAAAGAATCTGTTTGGGGTTTGAGGTACTCAAGCATACGGCGGAGTGCCTCTGTCCGTTGCGCTGCAGAAAGTCCCGAGGACGGCAGTTGCACATCCTCGGCCTGGATTCGGGGTGTCGGCGGGTACGACCGGGCAGGATCTTCGGTGGGAGGAGAAACGAAGAGATGGCTGTCCTTTGCGGCCCACTTGGAAATGGTTTCATGCCATGCGTTTCTTTCCGGACCGAAGGGGATTGATTTCTCTGTTTTCATGGCCGCCTCCCAGGTGATAAACCAGTGCCTTTTTAGGTATCGACTATAAAGAAAATTACGCGGGTGGGTCAAGAATAAACAATCCCCCCTCTTGACATTCTGGTCATAGTGGTCATAATGGTCAAAAAGGAGGCCGATTATGGAGAATAACATATCTGTGGCTGAGGCAAAAGCAACCTTCTCTGAATGCATTCGCAAAGCTGAAGCGGGTAATGCAGTCCTCATCACCAGACACGGGAAACCAGTGGCCGCTCTTGTTAGCCCCAACGATCTAGAACACCTTGAACGTTTGAGGAAAGCAGGTCCGGAGAGTGGGCTTATCAGCATTGCCGGTGGTTGGGAGAATAGCGAAGAATTGGCTTTAATTCTTGACGCCTCCTCTCGACAGGGACAGCGAAACACCCCGGATCTCGAACACTGAATATGGCATTCCTATTTGACACGGATGCAATTTCGGAGCTTCTCCGCCCACGCCCGGTGACAGCGTACGTGAAATGGATCATGAGAGTTGCTCGCGAAGAGCAGTTCACGAGTGCTGTCGTTATGGGAGAATTATACAAAGGTGCCTATCGTTCCCATGACCGCGAGCGACACCTATCAAATATCGAGCAGCGGGTTCTGCCCGCCATCACCGTTCTGCCCTACGACATCAGCATTGCGAAGGTATTTGGCAGCATCCGCGCTCATCTCGAAGAAACAGGCATGATCCTTCCTGATGCGGACATTCAGATTGCGGCTACAGCGATAGGCCATGATCTTGAACTTGTTACGGGGAACCTTCGCCATTTCAATAGGATTTCCGGCCTAAAGCTCAACCGCATCCTCGCAAAATCAAGAAATCGATAATTTATTTCACATTCCGCACATAACGTTAAACTCACCAGCGCATCCACCGGCTCCGCCGAAGTATCAGGCGTCTGGAGCAACGCTGGGTTATCTTTTCTTATGATAATCTATAGATAGCCCACCACAGGCAGCCTTCAATCTTTTGTCAGCTGTCCATAAAGGCATCTGTCCCAATTGAGCAGAGGCTAATAGGTGAATATCTACAAACCCAATGCCTTTACCATGCAATTGGTTTTGTTCGATAAAGTAGAGATATTCTTCGAAGTTTATGGTAGGGCTTTGAGGTAACGCTTGCAGTAACGATATGATTTTTTGTCTGTTTTTCATATTACCACAGGCGAACTCGCCAATAATATGAGGATGACAAGCCACCTCACCATTTAAAAGCAATTTTTCCAGATGGCGATCACTATTTCGGAGATGGTTAATCCAAACTGATGTATCAACAAGCACCATCATCTGGTTTTTTCCGACCTACGCCTTGGAATATTGCGTACACTCTTTTCAGTGCCACCAAGCATTGCGAGTCTCTTACTGCTTTCACGTGCAATCAAGGCTTCAAGGCCAAGCCTAACCAATGACGTCTTTTCCTTCACGCCTGTCAATAGAGAAGCTTTCTCCAAAATTTGGTCATCTATGTTTAGTGTTGTTCTCATATGCATGAATATGCATCAAATAGGCATCCATGTCAACTCGATTTTCTTGGAAGATAACGCTAAGCTCAGTTGCCCCCTGCACCTCAAAACGTCGCCATTACCCTGTCGCGTCCAGGGGCCCGGTGAAGCGTTTGGTTCTACCGTTCCCTTCCTTCGCGAATGATGTCAACTATCTTTTGTGTTGTTATATTTGCTTTTATTGTTGGAACATCTAATGGTGACGTAGCAGCTTTTTCCGGAACCAAGGAGAAAGTTCTACCATCTTTCCTTCGAATTATCACTTTACCTGTATTTTCAGCCTGCTCAAGAACCGTAGCAAGCTTTTGACGAGCTTCTGAATATGTATAAACTTGCATTTTAAACCTCCATGGTATCAATTTTAAAATCTTGGGCAGAGGCTTTCAACCTCCGATCCAACGTTAATAAAGGGGCTTTTTTTCTCGATGCACAATCCAAAAAATAGGCGTCGTATGCATACATAGCTGCCTGTTTTGATATGTTTAGAACATTTGTAAAATCAGTCTCAATGTATCGAATAGGGATGCTATCGAAGATTGAAATCCCTTTTTTCGCCTCCTCAAGTGACAGCCTTTTTTGCTTGAACATAGCTGAAAATGCGTTACCAATTTCCCACGGAATAGATCCTGGACCAATTAGTGTATTTCCTGACGTTATTTCTACTATTTTCGTACGTTGCGGTTCACCAACGATCACCGCAACCAGTGCTGATGTGTCAATTACAATGTCCATATTTTGCCACCATCCATATGCTTTTAGACAATTGTACAACAGCAGGGCTGTTTGTCAAGGTAAACCGTTGGATTTTTTGGTAGAACGACAAGCTCAGCGGCCCCTCCACCGGCCCCCGCCAGAACCGCCAGACTTCCAAGGGTCCGCTGAAGCATTTGGTTGTGCGATTCAAGGTAAATATTCGATATCGAAGTGATTATCTTCACAGTTGTCAAGGCGACGGGTTATTGTCGGCGACGACCTTTATTTCGAGACGGCACCCCAAAGCCTGTGCATACTTTTTCAACGTTGCAATAGAGGGAGAATGCTTTCCGCTGCTCAAAGAGGATTCAAGCCTTGTCACAGCGGGGGCTTTCGTTCCCATACGCTCCGCAATTTCCGCCTGGGTCAGGCCCGCATTTTGGCGCGCCTTCAGCAGTTCACGAAGCAGTGAGAATTCAGTTTCAAGGGCCTCGTAGGCGGCTTTTACATTCTTCCTCTCCAATGCCCTTTTTTTCAGTTCAGAATGATCCATCTTGCATCACCTCTTTCATTCGGTTTCTTGCGATATTTATCTCTTTCTTGGGTGTCTTTTGAGTTTTCTTTATGAAAACATGCAGCATGATGATTTTCCCGCCGGTTTTTGTACAGAAGAAAACGCGGGCAATCCCTTCTTTGCTTTTGATTCGTAATTCAAAAAGAGCATTTCCAAGTGACTTTGTATGAGGGGGACCCAAATTTGGACCGAACTCAATCATCAAATCGGTTAATCGTAAGTACCGCGCCAGCAATCCACCCGGGAGAGCGAGAATTTCCTGTTCCAGTTTTGAGCTGAAATATTTAATGTTCCATTTCATATGGAAAATATAACAAATTTGTTATCTTCGGTCAACATCGCCGCAAATGTTTTTTGACCATCTTCCCGGCATGCCTTGCGTTACCGCCTGTAAAGTCGCTGCATAACCTTTTCCTTGCCGCCCTTTATCTCAAACTTTGGCCTCGGCCTCACCTTTATCCGCCATGCTTTCAGGTTCCAGGATACGTTCCATTGGTATACTCCAGCGCCCGTCGGGATCACGACCGGCTTTGCGAAATATGGTTTTTGAAATGAGAGACGATTTCCGGTTTCATGGTAATGTGGGATTTCTGTTTCATAGCATGCATCCCTTCTTCAATTGTATGATCTTTTGGCAAGCTTTATTCGATCAGATCAGATCAGCGCACGCACAACGTTAAGCTCAGTTGCGCGGCGTTGTTTCGCGTCAACTGGAGCGAATGGTTATGTGCAGGTTTGGCACAGAGGGAAGTGCTCTAATCTTAATGTTTTGGTGCTTGATGTTGGATATTGCCGGTTTCCATTTGACCAAAAAACTGTTAGAGTCATAGTATATCTCAACCCTCTGAATGCTAGACTGAATGACGATATCATACATTTCCCTCAGTGGGAATAGCAGATAGTCCCAAAACCTGGTCTATCCTCGGAACACCTCCTTACAAACACATTCTGAAATCCAAAAGCATTTCTGCTTTCGAATAATTCCGCTACAGCTTTTATTTCGTGGCGGATTTTGTTTCTCTCAGCAAGGCTTCGGTTCCGGCTCCCCAGTTTAAAATAGCGCCGAGAGCATCCTTCATGGGAACCACCAGCCTTTCAACTTTTTCAGGGCCTACAATTTGAAGGGTCCCCACCCCAGGTGTGGGCGACAGCGGCAGGAAAACTGTAAACTTGCCACCGGTGTGCTCTTCCACAATGAAGCCCAGAGTCTCCGTACCCGGATTTGTCCTGATCAGTGCAGGTTGAAGCTGGTTTGGTACATCCCGGCCGGATATTCTTTTGGCCAGATTACGAAGTATCACATAGGGAGGCATACGGTTCAGAAATGTTTCCTCAATCCAATTACCAAAACGCCTCGCCATTTCCGTCCGCATGGCAAGCCCTACCAGGAAACATGCCAGCACCAACAATCCGCCAGCCTGCAATCGCAGTGCCCATTCAGAAGTGAGAGGACCTTTCGGCAACAGATCCGCAATGGGTGCGGCCAGGGCCAGCATGGCGTCGAACAACTGCCCCATCATCAGATAGGTCAGGAGAAACGGCAAGAGAACCAGAAAACCGTCCACGATCCTTGAAAGTGTAAATTTTGGGACATTCTGCATAGACATTACCTCTTTGTGATTTTCCTCAGTGACCATTGCACAAAATCTTATACCAAGACGCTCGTAGATGGCGAGGTCTTATTTGGACTCACGCACGGATATCTTAATCTTGGCTTTGTGGATAAACAATCCCCTCAATTTGTCCCAGAAATCACCGCCCAGCACAAAAAGACTGGAAATCAGAAGTACATCACCAATAAGATTCACAACCAGACGGTGCACTTCATATCCAGGAATCCTGTGTACACCAAAGGGCGCCAGCCAACCAAAAAGGATCGGCAGGGAAAACATCACAAGGCCCATCCGGTAGCGCGCCGGCCCCACCTCGTCAGGAGGTGCCATCTTCTTGAAAAATCCCCAGAATTTCCTTTTGATATGGTTGAAACCCGCTTTTCCCATGATGGCAGCCGCTGCCACCCACAGAAGCTCGGGGATGCCTAACATCAAGAGTCCTGAAAGGGCCGTTTTCCACCCGGCCGAAAGACCCGTTGCCGTCACCAGGGGGATGAACACCGGGCTGATCAACCCCATGGCAAACAGAATAATTCCTGTGTGAAAACGCCATCCCGGTTTGGTTTGGCCATTCACTCTCACCTTTTTACCTCCTTCGTCGCCGACACTCCAAATCCCCAGGTGGTTGGGGCATCACCGCACACACACCGGGTCCGGCCATAGTATTGAACAGGATAGCCGGGCTCGGAGCACAATCACTCCGGGGAAGAAAGGAATTTAGTTCTGGACCGATTTATCAAGAAGTCGTTTCAGTTTTTGTTCCTGAACTGTTTGGTAACCAATATTACCGGCAGACAATGAACTTCCCGCCTGGAACGGATAATCTTTAAGTGTCATGAAGAACTTCTTGACAAATTGCTGCGCCGGCACCATGAGCCACATATTGTCCGCATACCATCTCATATACATGGCCGATTCGTCATAGGCGCTCTCGA
>Ga0233437_1007360_pt1 | contig 10688 bp, 11 predicted proteins | sample SI_122_August201_FD_182714 | JGI IMG/M metagenome (GOLD analysis project Ga0233437, IMG submission 182714) | Seawater microbial communities from Saanich Inlet, British Columbia, Canada - SI_122_August2016_200_MG | ecosystem: Environmental > Aquatic > Marine > Inlet | place: Canada: British... | reverse complement strand
TATAAGAGCCATATATTAAACCACAAAAGCGCTAAGAGGAAGAGAAACCTCCGCAAAAGCGGTTTGATTTCACCGCAGGAACAAAAGAACATTAAGGTTCTTATTCCGTACAAATAAATTATAAAATAATCAAAACTACTATAGGAGGTTTTTGTAATGGCTAGAGTAAAAAGAGCTGTTAATGCTCATAAAAAGAGAAGAAAAGTTTTAAGACTAGCGAAAGGATATTTCGGCGCTAAGTCAAAACAATATAAAACTGCAAGCCAAGCTGTGATGCGCTCTATGAGTTATGCATATGTTGGCAGAAGACTTAAAAAGAGAGATTTTAGAAAACTATGGATTATACGTATAAATGCTGCTGCAAGACTAAACGGTCTTTCATACAGTAGACTTATAAATGGTCTAAAATTAGCTGGTGTTGAGATAAACAGAAAAATGCTTGCTGATATGGCAATAAACGATCCTGCTGCATTTACTGCAGTAGTAGATGTTGCTAAAAAGAAACTAGCATAATTTAAAAAGCAGATTAAAAGTTCTATTTAATAATAGGGCTTTTTTTATGTTTATGGAGTATAATAAATTTATGGAAAATTTAATTACTAGTACAAAAAATCCTTATATTAAAGAACTTAAAAGATTATCTGATGCAAAAGGCAGAGAAAGAGCAAAAAAGTTTCTGGTTGAAGGAATAAAATGTATCAATGAAGCGCTAGATATTAAAGGGCTGTGTGAAGAGCTTATTATCTTAAACATCGCAGAGCAAGAATATCTATATTTAACTGAAAGTTTTTCTGGTGAAATTACTTATGTTTCCGAGTTCGTTTTAAGGAGTTTATCATCAGTAAAAACGCCTCAATCGATTATTGCAGTTTGCAACATGAAAAAACTCATTTTGGCTAAATCAGACGGGCTTTATATTGTGCTGGATGGTGTTTCAGATCCTGGGAATATGGGTGCAATTATCCGTACAGCTGATGCTGTAAAAGCAGATGCTGTTTTTACGCTTAATGAGTCTGTAGATTTTTTAAGCCCAAAAGTGATTCGTGCAAGTATGGGTAGTGTTTTTCATGTAAGAATAGAAAAATTTTCGTTAGATGAATTAATAAAACTCAAAGAAGAGGGATATAAGCTTGTAGGCGCTGATATAAAAGGGAGCACCGAGTTTAAAATTAGTAATGATAAAATATGTCTTATTATCGGAAATGAAGCTCACGGGATATCTGAAGAGATAATGAACATTTTAAACGATAAGATTAAAATACCGATTTACGGTAAGGCAGAAAGTCTTAATGCTGCGGTTGCGGCCTCTATTTTAATGTATAAACTAAAAGGATTTTAGCCGCAAAATAATATATTTTGATGAATGCTTGAATATGCTTATATTAATGGTATAATAAAGACATATTTTACAAGGAGGATTTAGAATATGGATGATAATCAAAGAAACACGCCATTATCAGTTGGTGGTTGGATCGGGACACTCATTGTTATGGCTATTCCACTTGTTAACATTATTATGACTTTTGTGTGGGCTTTTGGAAAAGGCAATATTGGGAGGAAACATTATTGCATTGCAGTGTTGATCTTAGCTCTTATTTCTATTGCAATAGGATTAGTTGTAACTTTTGCTTTCGGCGTTAATTTTGCTGAATTAGGCAAACTTAAAGAGCTTTATCAGACTTAAAAAATTATTTATGCCCAATATAAAAAGGCGTTTACTCTTTTCGAGCAAGCGCCTTTTTTATATTTAGTCATCATATCCATTTGGATTGTTTTTTTGCCATCTGAATGAATCTTTACACATGTCGTTTAACCCTAATTTTGCTTCCCATTTAAGCTCTGTTTTTGCTTTGGAAGGATCAGCATAACATGTTGCAATATCTCCAGGCCGTCTATCTAATATTTTATATGGTACTTTTATATTATTAGCTTTTTCAAAAGCTTTTACAACATCTAATACGCTATATCCAGTTCCAGTTCCTAAGTTATATGCTGTTGCTCCGATTTTATCATTTAGTTTATCTAAAGCTTTAAGGTGTCCGACCGCCAAGTCTACTACATGTATATAATCTCTCACTCCTGTGCCGTCTTTTGTTTTATAATCGTTTCCGAATATGCCTAAATGATCACGCTTTCCAACAGCAACTTGAGCGATATAAGGCATTAAGTTGTTTGGAATACCGTTTGGATTTTCTCCGATGCGTCCGCTTTTGTGTGCTCCGATAGGATTAAAATATCTTAAAAGCGCAATAGACCATTCATCATCAGAGATATATAGATCCCTAAGGATATCTTCTATGATAAGTTTAGTGTTGCCGTATGGATTAGTAGTGCTGAGCGGTAAATCTTCTGTAAGCGGAGATATATTGTTCATACCGTAAACTGTAGCTGATGAACTGAAAACCATCTTTTTAACGCCGTATTTTGTCATAGCTTTACAAAGTTTTATAGAACCGGTGATGTTGTTATAATAATAATCAAGAGGTATCGCAACAGATTCTCCGACTGCTTTAAACCCGGCGAAGTGGATAACAGATTCAATTTCATTTTCATTAAAAATCTTTTCTAGTATTTCATCATCTAAAATATCGCCATTATAAAAAGGAACATCTTTCCCAGTAAGTTCTTTAACTCTTAAAAGAGATTTTTCATCACTGTTTGATAAATTATCTATTACTATAATATCTTTTCCTGCGTTTAATAGCTCGACGCATGTATGAGAACCTATATATCCAGCACCACCTGTTATCAACACTTTTTTCATAAAATATCTCGCCTCGCTAAATAAAAAGCTTTTTTATAATTATATATCCATTAAATGATTATGACAAGGTTTGGACAACTTTATTATTGAAGAATTAGTAATATTAAAAATCAAAAGGTGGAACAAAAACATGTTAAATGCTATAATCAAAATAAGGATTGATTTAAACATAAATCAAGACAAAGAGAGGAATAAAAAAAATTAATCATGCGAAGAAAAAGATTTAAAATAGATAAAAATGAGCGCAATTTTATAATTTTTTTAATTATATTATCGATACTGCTCTATGTGGTGCATTTTCTGATTTTTAAGGATATACACCATATAACTTTGTTTGCACTTGAAGACTTAGCTTTCGTACCAATAGAAGTAGTTTTTGTTTCGTTAATACTACATAGAGTTATAGCATCTAATGATCGGAAAAAGAAGATGAGTAAACTATATATGGTTATAGAGATGTTCTTTTCTGAAGTAGGATCAGAGCTTTTAAGGGTTTTTGCTACAAACGACACAAAACTAAAAGAAATTCAAAATGATTTGATGGTTAAAGAGGATTGGACAAACAGAGATTTTATAAGGCTTTCAAATATTAAGATGAACTATAAGCCTGTTATAGAATTTAATTGTGAAAACATGAAAAAGATATTGGATCTGTTAAACAAAGCAAAGCCAAATATGATAAGAATGTTAGAAAACCCAGCTCTTTTAGAGCATGAAACTTTTACAGAGCTTCTTATGGCAGTATTTCATCTTGGAGAAGAACTTGCTTTAAGAGATGATTTAGAGTGCTTACCATCATCAGATATGGATCATATTGCTCATGATGCAAAGAGAGCTTATGTTTTACTTGGGATAGAATGGGTAGATTATCTGGACCATATGAGAAACCATTATCCATATCTTTTTAGTCTGGCTATACGTGTTAATCCTTTTGAAGAGACAATGGACGTTGTTATTAGAGATAAATAAAGTATTTTAATATAATTTAAAAGTAATTTTTCAAGGGGTATATTTATGCAAAATATGATATTAATAATATTGCTTAGTATTAGTTTGTTAGTAAACATAGTGATACTTATAAAACTTTTATTAAGGAAACAGAGCGATGGTTCAGTTTATTTTGAGATAATAAAAGATTTTTTAGGGGCTCAAAGAAAACAGTTAAAAGATGAGATGGGCTATACCAGAAAGCAGAATACTGAGGAAAATGCTAGTATGAGAAAAGAAATGATAAACCTTTTTTCTGAATTCAATATAGCCAATATAAAATCAATAAATGAGATTTCTAAAAGCAACTCTGAGAGGCTCGATAGGCTGAGGATTACTGTTGATGGATCTTTAAAAAACATTCAACAGTCAAATGATAAAAAACTTGATGAGATGAGAAAGACTGTTGATGAAAAATTAAGCGAGACTTTAGAAAAAAGACTTGTATCTTCTTTTGAAACTGTATCAAAACAGCTTAAACAAGTTTATGAGAGTATGGGAGAAGTTAAAACATTAGCCAATGGAGTTGGAGATCTTAAAAACGTCCTCAGCAACGTTAAAGCTAGAGGTGGATGGGGTGAAGTCCAACTAGAGATTTTGTTAGAAGATATGCTTACAAAAAAGCAATTTATTAAAAACTTCAAAGTCGGAAGCGGAACGGTTGAATTTGCAATTAAAATGCCCGGAAGACAAGACGACCCTGTATATCTGCCTATAGATTCTAAATTCCCTATGGAGGATTATTCTAGACTTATCGCTGCTCAAAAAGCAGGAAGCATGGAAGGTATGGAACAAAGCAGAAAGAAACTCTATAACAGATTTAGAGATGAAGGCAAGAAGATTGGTGAAAAATATATTGACCCGCCGCAAACCACTGAATTTGCTATAATGTTTTTGCCTGTAGAGGGTTTATATGCCGAGGCTATCCAAGCAGGACTTTTAGAAGAACTGCAAACCAAACATAGAGTTGTAATTACAGGACCGGCAACGCTGAGTGCATTGCTTAACAGCTTACAAATGGGCTTTAAAACGTTAGCAATAGAAAAGCGTTCAGCAGAAGTTTGGAACTTGCTTGGCGCGATTAAAAAAGGCTTTTCGAATTTTACGGTTGCACTGGACAAAACAAGAAACACGCTTAAAACAGCCCAAGGTCATTTAGAAGATGCATCGACTAAAACAAGAACGATAGAATCAAAACTTAGAAAAGTTGAGATTTTAGAAGATTCTGCAGAGCAAATCGAGATTGAAGAAAAATAAAAATTAAATACCGTCTAACAAACGGTCTTTTTTCTATTTATCATGTGTAATATAAGCTTCACCGAAGATAGGAATAACCTCACCAAGATAAGTAGGGTCTGGATTTGTGAACTCTATATAAATAAAATCTTTGATCCTAGCAAAAAATTCGCGTATATTATTTTTTATATCTATTCTTGCTACATAATTCGTTTGATTAGCTTTAACGCCTATCGCATTAAGCCCTAAGTTTCTTGCTATATAGATACTTCGATAAATATGAAATCCTTGTGTTATAACGATAATGTCATCGCATTTAAAAACTTCTTTTGCTCGATACATACTTTCGTATGTAGAAAATCCTGCATGATCTAAAAATATATCTTTTTTTGGAACATTTTTTGATATTGCATAATCCATCATAGCGTTTACTTCGTCATATTCTTCTTTCCCGTGGTCGCCGGAAAACAAAATCTTTTCTGCTTTGCCTGAATCATATAGTTTTATTGCATAATCAACTCTGTCGCGTAATATATAGCTGAGCGATCCAGACCGCCATACTTTCGCACCAAGAGCCATAACCGACTGATGTGGGTTAATGGAGTCTATATCATCAATATCTATAATATATGGTAAGGAACTAGATATAACATATAAGTTTATACTGCAAAATAAAACTGCTAAAAAAACTATTAAGATTAGTACAGATATATAAAGAAACTTAATTTTATTTTTTTTATTATTTTTATTCTTAGTTATCATTAACCATTATCTCCAAATTATCATAAATTTTTGTCTATAAAGTATTGTTTAGTATAGTTAGAAAAGCATTAAGAGTCAAAGTATTTATGATATATTAACACTATGTTAAAATATGCGTTTTATAATAAAGTAACATATACAAAAGTAACTTATTAGTAATATTAATTAAGTTGACGTGTTATATAGTTTAACGTATAATTATTTATAGTTTCATATATAACGTATATTTCTGACTTAGGAGGCATAAAAAACATTGGCATTTAAAGAGTTAGATGATTCTTTAGAACCTCTTAAAGAGGTTACAGAAGAATATTCAAGCAGCCATACAACTATTAAGAAACTTTTAAAAGAAGAGCTTATAGAAGAAGCGGTTACGCCAGTTGGTCGTTTTAAAAATATGACAGATGAAGAAATTGCTTTTCTTGCAAGAGAATATGATGTTGATGCTCTTGAATATATATTAAATAAATATAAGAATTTTGTTAGAGCAAAAGCAAGATCTTATTTTCTTATTGGTGCAGACAGAGAGGATATTATCCAAGAAGGTATGATTGGTCTTTATAAATCTGTTAGAGACTTTCGTGCAGATAAGCTTTCTTCTTTTCGCGCTTTTGCAGAGCTTTGTATTACAAGACAAATTATTACCGCAATAAAAACGGCAACAAGGCAAAAACACCAACCGCTAAATTCATATGTTTCGCTAAATAAGCCTGTTTATGATGAAGAATCTGAACGAACACTTTTGGATATAATCTCTGGAACGAAAATAACTAATCCTGAAGATATTATTATTGATAGAGAGGATTTAGATTCTATAGAAGAAAAGATGTGCGAAATTTTGTCCGGTCTAGAAATTCGTGTATTAAATGCTTACATTGATGGGAAAACTTATATTGAGATAGCTGATGAGCTTTCACGTGATGTAAAATCTATTGATAATGCCCTTCAAAGGATAAAGTCGAAAGTTGAGAAGTTTATCTCTCAAGATTAAATAATAATTAACATATAAAATGGGCATAAAGTGCCCTTTTTTTAATGAAAAAAAAAGCGTTGCATGTGTATGAGGCATATGCTATAATGCATCTTGGAATGTCACACTGTTGTTGATTTTTAGGCTCGTGACCTAGATTTAATCAGGTTTACCTAAAAAGATGACGCGGCAGGAGGTAAAAACGAGGAGGTAATTTTGACATGTCTGTAATTTCAATGAAACAGCTCTTAGAAGCTGGAGTTCACTTTGGACATCAAACAAGAAGATGGAATCCAAAGATGAAAAAGTACATTTTTACGGAGAGAAAAGATATCTATATTATAGATCTTCAAAAAACCGTAAAAAAAGCTGAAGAAGCATATTTCTTTGTACGTGATGCTGTGGCTGATGGTAAAACTGTCCTTTTTGTAGGAACAAAAAAACAAGCACAAGAAGCAGTTGAATCCGAAGCAAAACGTTGTGGAATGTTCTATGTAAGCCAAAGATGGCTTGGTGGAATGCTTACGAATTTCAAAACAATTAAAAAAAGAATCCAAAGATTAGATCAAATAGAAAAGATGGAAACTGATGGTGAATTTGAACTCTTGCCAAAAAAAGAGGTTATTAAGCTAAGACACGAACATGAAAAGCTTAACAAAAATCTTTGCGGTATAAGAGATATGAAAGAAACACCTGGTGTTATGTTTGTTGTAGATCCTAAAAAAGAACATATCGCAGTTGCAGAAGCTATAACCCTTAAAATTCCTATCGTTGCTATTGTTGATACAAACTGTGATCCTGATCAAATTGATTATGTTATCCCAGGAAACGATGATGCTATTGGTGCTGTTAGATTGATAACCGGAAAGATGGCAGATGCTGTTTTAGAAGGAAATCAAGGCGAACAGCTTGAAGGTGTTTCTGTTGAAGCACCAGTCAATCAGGCTGTTGCACAAAAGACAGTTGCTAAGACAGCAGAAAATAAACCAGCTCCTGCTCCAAAGGTTGAAGCTGAGCCTGTAAAAGAAGAAAAGCCAGTTCCTGCTCCAAAGGTTGAAGCTGAGCCTGTAAAAGATGAAAAGCCAACTCCTGCTCCAAAGGTTGAAGCTGAGCCTGTAAAAGAAGAAAAACCGGTTAAGAAAACAGCATCACCTAAGAAGGCAGATGTTGAACCAGCTAAAGAAGCTAAGCCAGCTGCTAAGAAAGCGACAAAAGCAAAGGCTGAAGCCGAACCAGCAAAAGAGGCTAAGCCAGCTGCTAAGAAAGCAACAAAAGCAAAGGCTGAAGCTGAGCCAGCTAAAGAGGCTAAGCCAGCTGCTAAGAAAGCAACAAAAACAAAGGCTGAAGCTGAACCAGCTAAAGAGGCTAAGCCAGCTGCTAAGAAAGCAGCAAAAGCAAAGGCTGAAGCTGAGCCAGCAAAGGAAGCTAAGCCAGCTGCTAAGAAAGCGACAAAAGCAAAGGCGGATGCTGAACCAACTAAGGAGGCTAAGCCAGCTAAAAAAGCGGCCAAACCTAAGGCTGAAACGAAAACTAAAGTTAAAGAAGTTAAAGAAGAATCGGCTGATAAAGCCTAAGTATATAAAAGATAATTTAATAATGTGGAGGAGTATATTATGGTTTCTGCAAAAGTTGTTAAAGAATTGCGCGAAGCTACAGGCGCCGGCATGATGGATTGCAAAAATGCGCTTGTTGAAACTGATGGAAATTTAGAAAAAGCGATGGACTATCTAAGAGAAAAAGGATTGTCTGCTGCTGCTAAAAAAGCAGGAAGAATTGCAGCTGAAGGTGTTGTTAATTCTTTTGTGAGTGAAGATGGAAAAAGCGGTACTATTGTTGAAGTGAACTGCGAAACTGATTTTGTTGCTAAAACAGATGAATTTAAAGAATTTGTTTTAAATATTGCAAAAGATGTAGTAGATGGTTCACCAGCTGATATGGATGCATTACTTGCTAAAAACAGTGTTGTAGATTCTACAAAAACTGTTAAAGATATAGTGACAGAAAAAGTTGCTTTTATCGGAGAAAATATATCTGCAAGACGATTTGTATTATACAGCACTAATAGCGGTGTAGTCGAAACTTATATCCACATGGGTGGAAAAATTGGAGTTATCGTTGAATTTGCATGCTGTGATGATGCATTAAAAGACGAAAGTTTCAAAGCGTTCATGCACGATATAGCAATGCATATAGCAGCATCGAGTCCTAAAGTTGTCAGCACTGATGAAGTGCCTGCTGAAGAAATAGCGAAAGAAAAAGAGATTTTAAGAGCACAAGCTCTAAATGAAGGTAAACCTGAAAAGATCGTTGATAAAATGGTCGAAGGCAGAATTAACAAGTATTTCAACCAAGTTTGTCTTTTAAATCAAGAATTTGTTAAAGATTCTGATAAGAAGGTTAAAGATGTTGTAGCAGCACAAGCCGCAAACTTAGGATCTGATGTTTCTATAGTTAAATTTACAAGATATCAGATGGGTGAAGGACTTCAAAAAAGAGAAGATGATTTTGTAGCTGAGGTTATGAACCAAGCTTCCAAGTAAATTAATATAAAGGAAGCACTGCGGTGTTTCCTTTTTTAGTATTTAAGCAAAACTTTAACATAAGGGGTTTGATATGAGTGAAAAATCACTTTATAAAAGAGTAGTTTTAAAACTGAGCGGTGAGGCACTTGCAGGAAAAGATGGGAATGCATTTGATTTTGATATTATCAATGATGTAGCCGAACAGCTAAAACATGTTATTAATATGGGTGTTGAAGTCGGTGTTATAATCGGCGGCGGAAACATATGGCGTGGAAGACAAGGCACGAACATGGATAGAACAACAGCAGACTATATGGGTATGCTTGCAACCACAATTAATGCGCTTGCCCTGCAAGATGCATTAGAAACTAAAAATGTTCAAACAAGAGTTCAAACTGCAATAGAAATGCGTCAGATGGCAGAACCTTATATTAGAAGAAGAGCGATGCATCATTTAGAAAAAAAACGTGTAGTAATATTTGCATGCGGAACGGGAAACCCGTTTTTCTCAACAGACACTGCAGCAGCTCTAAGAGCAGCTGAGGTTGACGCTGAGATGATACTTCTTGCAAAAAACGTAGACGGCGTTTATACAGCAGATCCTAAGCTTGATAAAACTGCTAAAAAATATGACTTTATTAAATATATTGATGTTATTAACAAGGGGCTAAAAGTAATGGATACAACAGCTATAAGCCTTTGTATGGACAACTCAATTCCAATCGTAGTTTATGGATTAGATGTTGAAGACGGTATTAAAAAAGTTTTAGTCGGGGAAGAAATAGGAACAAGGATCAATGATCATGATACAAAATTAAAAGACAGTAAATAAAATATGTATTAATAAAAAATCCAAGTTTGTTTATGAATGAAGAGTAAATAATGCTTTAGTTCATATCTAAAAATGACTAGTAACGCTAAAAAGCTTGAATAATTGAAAGAATTTTTATAGAATAAGATTGTAAATAATTGTGTTTTAATCTAAGGAGGTTTTATGAATATTAGAGTTGAACATGAATCATTAAATATAGCTATGGAAAAGATGGACAAGACTATTTCTGTTTTAACCAGTGAACTTGCTCATATAAGAGCAGGAAGAGCAAACCCACAGCTTCTAGACAATGTAAAAGTAGATTGTTATGGTTCTTTAATGCCCATTAATCAAGTTGGGAATATATCATCACCAGAACCAAGAATGCTTGTGGTTTCTGTATGGGATACGAATTTAATTTCAGAAGTTGAAAAAGCGATTATGAAATCTGATCTTGGAATTAATCCTTCAAATGATGGTAAAGTAATAAGGCTTGTTATGCCTGAGTTGACTGAAGAGAGAAGAAAAGAATTGGTAAAAATAATTAAAAATTTTGGTGAAGAAGCAAAGATTGCGATTCGTTCTGTTAGAAGAGATGCTATTGATCATTTTAAGAAAGATGAAAAAGCAAGCAAT
>Ga0233437_1007358_pt1 | contig 10689 bp, 7 predicted proteins | sample SI_122_August201_FD_182714 | JGI IMG/M metagenome (GOLD analysis project Ga0233437, IMG submission 182714) | Seawater microbial communities from Saanich Inlet, British Columbia, Canada - SI_122_August2016_200_MG | ecosystem: Environmental > Aquatic > Marine > Inlet | place: Canada: British... | reverse complement strand
CTTGAAGAGGGTAGAACGGTATTTAAAACACGGGAGTAGTGGGCATTTATCCGTAAGCCTTGAGGGCTTCCTCCCGGGTCTTGAACACATCAAAGATTTTTGGAAATCCCATTAAATCGAAAATGGCGCTGACCGGCTTCTGTGCGCAGCAGAGGCCCATTTTACCCCCTTTTTCTTTTAATCTTCGGTGGCAGGTGAGGAAGGCGCCGCAGCCCATGCTGTCCAGAAAACGAATATTTGACAAATCGAATACCACACGGGTGTTTTCCTCAACGACGGGCGCAATGTTGTCCTTAAAGTCCGGCACGATAGCAGCTTCAAAACTTTCACCCGGCATGGTAACGAATACTACGGCGCCTCTCTTTTCCTGTTCAAAGTTCATCTTATCCACTCCTTTTAATAGCTAACGGCTAACCGTCAACGGTATCTTTTACATGCTTCAACAGCGAAACGATGTTTTTCCCCGTGGGGGTGCACTCATAAATGACCTGGTCCACACATCGTTCTATCAGGTAGAGACCAAAGCCGCATTCCCCTGTACCGTCAAGAACGGGTTTTGGTGGGGATTTCAATTGAGTAAAGGGCTCTCCCCAGTGGTTGAGGCGTACCATGACCTGCTCTTCAAAGACCTGTATTTCAATAAGAATTCGTTGGTCTTCCCGATTTCCGTAGGCATGACGAATAATATTGGTGGCCGCTTCATGAAACGCAAGTTCCAGCTGCCGGATTTCTTCCCCGGGAAGCTGCCGGGAGGTGTTGTTTTTGCAGAACTGGCGAATAAACCGACGTGCCGCGGGAAGGTTTTCCAGTCGGGACCGGATTTCTGTTGTATGGAACGATTGCGACATGGTGGTGCTAAGATCCTTTTCGTGAGATTTGATCAGGGGGATGAATTTTCGGTTGGCCCCCGGAAATGGGAACTGGTCGATTTCATGTAGTCGGACCCACCGGAAATCCACCGGCCCCCGTAATCGGACCCTGCCGTTCTGATAGGTGCATCGAAATACGTCCATCACAATTTTGAAATGGGTGTAAGCGTGCCGAATGCGGGCAATCCGTTCTTTGGTTTCCACCAGCAGGTTGATTTCTTCCTTGATTTCCCGGGCGCAGGCCTTGGATGGGGTTTCGCCCTTCCTTATTTTTCCCCCTGGGAATTCCCACAAACCGCCCAGCAGACCGTCTGGTTTCCGTTGTGTAATGAGAACCTTTGGCCCTTTCCAGACGATACCCACAGCAACGTGATATTCCGGTATACGGGCTTTTTTGATGCGTCTGGGGTAGTCGCTCACGGCCTTTTCTTTGAAAGCACGGCATCCCCAGGCCAAAGGACAACCATGGCAACGGGGACTTCTGGGGGTACAAACCAAAGCGCCCAACTCCATCATGGCCTGATTGAACTCCCCGGGTTTCGATTTTTCAAGGAATGCTTCGGCGGCGGCCGTAAACACCTTTCCGGAGGCAGGGTCGTTAACGGGAAGCTCTGTTTTGTGAAAGCGGGCCAGCACCCGTTTTACGTTGCCGTCTACGGCAGCATGAGGCTTTCCAAAAGCAATGCTCGAAACCGCCGCAGCGATATAATCACCAATGCCCGGAAGGGCCTTAAGTGATGTGCGGCTTTGGGGTATCACACCCCCATGGTTTGCCATGACCTCCCGGGTTGCCCGATGCAGGTTTCGGGCACGGGCATAATATCCCAGACCTTCCCATATTTTCAGCACTTCCTGCAGGTTAGCGTCAGCCAGTATTTCGATTCCCGGAAAAGCGGAGAGGAATCTTTCGTAATAGGGAATAACCGTTTTGACCTGGGTCTGCTGCAGCATCACCTCGCTTACCCATATGCGGTAAGGATCCGATGTTTTTCGCCAGGGGAGAGAACGCCGGCTTTCTCCATACCAAATCAGGAGCTCTTTTTGAATACGGTTCATGGATTCAGGGCGCCAAGAGGTTTCACAAGGGGTTTCATCTTTTCGTCATCTCATCATAAAGATCTCTCTGGTCAATGACGCGCCGGGCTTTGAACTCCGTTCTCTCCAGCGTGCCCGGGGGCTGCATCTGAACCAGGGTGCGTAACCCCTTTGTTTTAAGGGCAACTTCGAGCATTTCCGCCAGCTTCAAAGTCGATTCGTTACTTGTGTCGGGAACCGGTTCCGCCTGGACGATCAGTTCGTCCATGGTTTTTTCCCGGGTGATCACAATGCGGAATTCATCGCCAAAACCGTCAATGCGCCGAATGGCATTTTCGATGGCGCTGGGGTATACGTTTTCTCCTCGCACCACAAACATGTCGTCCGCACGTCCGTAAACGCCTCTCGGCAGACGGGGATATGTTCGACCGCAGGGGCAGGGTTCAAGGGTCCACATGGAAATATCGCCTGCCCGGAACCGTATCATGGGTTGGCTGGTCCGCTCCAGGTGGGTGTATACGGTCTCACCCTCCTCACCGAAAGGAACACGCTTTTCGGTCTCGGAATCCACCAGCTCGGCATAAACAATATCCTGCCACAAATGCATGCCCTTTCGGTGTTCGCATTCGCCGTTGGTCATCCATGGGGTCATTTCCGCGGTGGAGCCGGTGTCGATACAGATGCCGCCGTAAGTGTCTTCAATCCGTTTTTTGGTGGCAGGGACACCGGCGCCGGGCTCTCCCGAGAAAACGAGGATGCGGAAATTAAAATCCGTGCCGGGATCGACACCCAGGCCCCGGGCTTTTTCGGCCAGGTAAAGACTGTAAGAAGGGGTACCGTAAAAAACGGTGGGCTTGATTTCCTGGATCCATTCGATGGCCCTTTCGGTCTGGCCCGGCACGCCCGCCCCAAAGGGAAACGCTGCGGCACCGAGCCTCCGAACACCGGCTAGCGCCCCCCAACTGCCCAGGTATAAACTGAAAAAAGATCCGATAAAAACGGTATCATCCGGGCGCATGCCAAAGCCCCACATGATTCTCGCATGGGCTTCGCCAATCCGCTGCATGTCCCCCTGGCTGATGCCGAACGCCGTGGGCTTTCCCGTGGTGCCCGACGTGCCATGAACCGAGGCGATTTCATCTTTTGAAATGCACAGGTTGCTGCCGAAAGGCGGGTGTTTCAGCTGATCCTCACGGATTTCGTCCTTGGTCACAAAGGGAATTTTTTCAAAATCGGCCAGGGATTGAATATCTTCAGGCGTTACACCGGCCGAATCCCATTTGTTGCGATAAAAGGGTGAATTCCGGTGGGCGTAATGAAGCTGGGCCTGCAGTTTTGGAAAGATGACCGTTTCTTCCCGTTCACGGGGGTCCATGGTCTCCAGTTTCCGGTCCCAGAATGGATCATCGCTATCCGGAACGTATTTCGTATCATATTCAGGGGGCCAGTTTTTGAGCATAAGCTTATTATCCTTCCAGCATTTCCAGAAAAGCATCAATTCGCGTCATGGTTTCGGCTTCGGAGAAAACCCTTTCATCGGCATGGTCGCCGTCAAGGACCAGCACCGGGATGTTGAGTTCTTTCCTGATGATGTTCGCCGCATCCAATACACCCACGGACAACACCCGGCAACTCATGTTGGAGTGGGCAATGACGCCGTCGATGTGATAAGCCTGAATGTCCCGGATCAAGAATTCCACATGATCATCCAGGCTGGTGTTGAGTTCGCCCTCGAGGGATTTTCGGGCAAGGCCCTCAAGGGGATTATTGCTGTCCATTCGGGTGACACCCCAGATGTATTGACAGTAATCGCTCATGGGAAAAGCGCATCCCCGATTTTCAAAATATCCCAGAATTTTGAGGTTATACCAAAACGGTATATTCAACCACAAAAGGCGGTGCTTTTCTTCGTCCCGGTCAAGAATCCCTTTGCCCTCCGCCGCTCGTCGGGATGTCTCATGATAAATCTTCTCCATGAGGTCCGCTCCCTCCTCTGTGCCGGCCATGACAATCAAAACAAAGAGGGCATTGCTCAAATCCGATAATCCCAAGGGGGCCGGGATGCACTTTTGAAGATCCAGCAGCTTCTGCCAGTAGGCAACCGTTTTATCGCTCTGATGCACGGCATGGGCCAGTTTTTTAGGAGCGATTGAGATGTTCAGGATGGATTCGATTTCTCCAATGGCGCATTTGATTTCTTCCATGGCGAAATCCACATAAAAATCTGGAATATTATCAGGCTCCATGACCCGCGGGGTATTCACAAACACCAACGGTTTTTGGTGAATTTCCTGCAGGGTATCCCACCATTTAAAATAGTGGGAACAGGCACTGCTGGTCAGCAGGAACAGATCCGGATCACCGATGCCGCCATTGGGCGGCTCTATATCATCGGCAAGGGTGTAGCCCAGGTTGTTTCGGCAATAAGAGCACAGATCCTGGGTATAGTGATGGGCTTCGGCTTTTGCACAGTATGCAGGGGATGCGTGTCTTGCGGCACAAACGCAGGCATAGTTTTCTGGAAATGCCGGTTGAATGCCTGCGGCGTAGGCCACTTCGATGAGGGGGTTTGAACTCATGAGCGTATGGGCCAGGGGTTTTCGATTCCGAGTATCACTGTAATGTTTCTTCATGGCTGCGGCGATATCCCTGTTAAAGGCCGGGCGTTCCCGTTTTCTGTTTTCCATCAGCGCTCTTTGCCCCCGATCATTTCAATAAAGGCCTCAACCCGTGTCTGCAGGGGTCCCACGGCGCACTGGTAGTCGGTCTCAACGAGCATGGTGGGTATTTTAAACCGCTCCCTGATTTTCTGATCCAGCATGGGGTAATCGAATTTTTCAGTTTCGCAGTTTCTGTTGATGGCGAAGAGAACACCATCCACCGCATATTCTGCGATGGTGTCTGCCAAAAATGAAAAGCGGTCCTTGATGGCCGTATTAAATCCGCAGGGCACGGTGGTGTAGGCTCTGGCAATTGATTCCAGCGCGTCTCCTCCTTCCGCCACAATGGGTTGAAAGGATCTGGCGCCGTTATTGAAATCATCTGCAACAACCAGAGCCCCCGCAGCGCTGATCATATCCAGCAACCGGGTGTCGAGGACACACCCCCCCGACAGAAGCAGCCTTACCGGTGAGGGTTCGGGGAAAACGGCGGCTTCTTCAATATGGCTCAAAATCTCGATCATCATCCGGGTGTGCTCTTTTTTGTCCAGCACAAATCCGCTCATGACCATGTTAAAGATGTCCATGGCTTGAAAGGGCGGGTTCTGTGCGTTTCTTAACCGGCTGGCTTTTCTCAAAAGAGACCTGTTTTGGTTGTATAGCGAAATGGCATTTTCCAGGGCGCTGGATGTAATTTCCCGATGAATAAAGGATTCAAGGTTTTTTTTGACCCGTTGCAGTTCTTTGGTGAAGAAAGAGATCGTGTTGGCGCTGTTTTTCCATGGAATATTCACATAATCGATGAAATCGAAACGGTTGTGCCGTTTCCATGTCTGAAAGAGGAAGGTGACCGCCTCGCAGCTTCGGGGGATGATGGCGCCATCCAGGTACGTGCGTTCCCCTTTCAATATCTGGTCCCACTCCGCCCTCAGATAGGCACACAGGTACGTTTGAAGATGATCGTCCGCCAGGGTTATGGGTTCATCTAAACGGGGATACAATCGAACCGGGTGGATGCCGCCCGCATACAGGATTTCCTCGGGAAACACCGGGTGGAAATATCCGATCATTTTTGTTTCGTTTTGAGTTTTGATGCCTTGTAAAATCGACGGTGCGTTTTGAACAACATCGGCCATTTTTCTTAAAGCGCTGTGCATATCGACTCCCTGATGAATATTTTCTGGTACCATAGATAATAAGCTATCAAGATTCAAGCTTTTAGAGCATGATAAAATAGGTTTGCCGATCCGGATGTCGTAGCTTCGTTACTTTGGCGGAGTCGGCATGCCTGAAATTTTAAAGGAAAGATATTTCTTGACCGGCAATTCGCCTTTTCTTATAGTCCCCCTTTTCAAATGTTCGGTTAAATCGCTTGAAGGAGTAAGCTTATGTCCAGGTCCATAGGGATTGATTTAGGAACAACCAATTCCGTTGCCGCCATTAAAAGAGTTCAGGTGGAAATCCTTAAAAATACGGAAGGGGATTATCTGACCCCTTCCTGTGTAACCCTCAAGAAAAAGAAGCTCTCGCCCGTTTTTTCCAAGCTGGCCAAGCCGGAATTTGTGGTGGGTAAAGACGCGTTGGAATGGATGAAACAGGATCCCGAAAATACCGTCCAGGCCGTCAAACGTCTCATGGGGAGAAGTATCCTTAACCGGGAGGTTCAGAAGATCATTGAAGAAAAGCGAGTGAGCTATCGGATTGATCGGCATTCCAGGGGGACAGCCAATAAGCTGGGTATCATGCTCGGGGAAAAAGAGTTTTCCCCGGAGGAAATCTCCGCCAAAATCCTGGAGAAGATCCGTTTGGATGCCGAAGCGTCCTTCGGGGGAGAAGTGGCGTATGCTGTTATTACTGTGCCCGCCTATTTCAACGACAAGCAGAAGCACGCCACCCGGATGGCCGCCGCCATGGCCGGCCTAAAGGTTCGCAGGCTGTTGCCGGAGCCCACTGCCGCGGCCATTTCTTTTGGCGTGGACAATATCAAGGGTGATGATGCCAAAACCATCCTGGTTTTTGATTTTGGCGGCGGCACATTTGATCTCTCTGTCTTGACCATCAGCGGCGGGCAGTTTATCGAACAGGGAAAAGGGGGCGATATGTGGTTGGGCGGCGAAGACATGGATCGCCTCCTGGCCGATTATGTGCTGGCGGAAATCGCCCGAGAATATGATATCCCGGACATAGGGGCTTTCATCGAGGGCCAGAAACCCAAGCAGCGAAACAGGTTTCGCGGGGAATTGAAAACCGCCGTTGAAAAGGCGAAAATCCGTTTGAGCGACGATGATGAAGCCTTTATGGAAATCCTGGGCGTACTCAAAGACGAAGACGGGGATCTGGTGGATGTGGACGTGGAAATTACCCGGGAGCGGTTCGATGAAATGATCGCCCCAATGGTCAATACCGTTGTGACGCTGACGCAAAAGGTGCTTGAAGATATCCATTTTACGCCGGATTTGATTGACAATGTTCTGCTTGTGGGTGGCAGTTCCCGGATTCCCAAAGTCATTGAGGCCATGAAACAGACCTTCGGGCATGAAAAGGTGATGGTCCACGAACGACCCATGCTGGCCATTGCCGAAGGGGCGGCCATCCTGAGCCATCGTCTTGCGGAAACCTATGAGTGCCCCCAATGCGGTCTCGACGTGGGTCAGCAGGAAAAGACCTGCAGCGGCTGCGGCTTTGATCTTGAAACCTATATCATCGAAGAAGGGGTATTCGATATTGTTCACGCTGCCGCCCATGATTACTATATTTATCTGGAGAACGGCGAAAAACATCTGCTCGTTGAAAAAAATACGCCGCTTCCCTGCCGGAAAACGGAGACCTTCAAACTGGTGCATTCCGAGCAGAAACTGGTTCATATGAAGTTTTTTAACGTGGTGAACGACCAGGAGGAATCCATCGGGGATCTCTGGCTGGGGGTTGATGAAGATGAAGACGCTGATGACAAAGACGACTCGAATCGGGACCACCCGGAGAAAAAGGATGTGCCCCTCAGGGTTGAGCTTGCGCTTGAAATCGACGAAAACAATCTCATTGAAGTGACCGCTTCCATGAAAGAACTCCCCCATATCAAGCTGTCGAGAACATTGTCCAGGGGGAGTGCGGATGAAAAGCTCCTGGTATCGCTGGAAGAGGCCATTTCGGAAGCCAATGACAAAAAGTACAGTATGTACATTATGATCGATCTTCTCCAGCGTGCCCTTTCCGCTGTCAGGGACATCAACCGTGTGGTGGCACCGGAGACGGGCCGAGTGGATGAAAAACTGTACGCGCGTGCGGATCTGAAGATCCAAAAGGCGAGACGGATGGCTTCCGAGGGAAATGACAGTAAGCCCGTGATTTATTACGCCGAGAATGCTCTGGAGGACTTTGGTCCCGCCATCCCCCCGGCAACGCAGGCGGCCGTTCGAAAAAAAATCGAGCATTTGGAAAAGATGGACGAGGATGGGACCTATGAAGAAAATATCAAAGCCATTGATGACCTACATGCGGAACTTGACAAGATGGGCGTGGTCAATGATTTGATGTATATTCAGAAGGCGGGCGACCTCTGCGAGGAAAAGGATCCGTCCAAGGCGTCGGAATTTTTCAGGGCCATCGATGATATATTGAGGGCCTTTAAGACCGAAAACGATTCAAAAGCATTTGAACTTATTGGGGAAATATATTTAAAAGCAGCGGTTGTGATTAATGCCCATGATAAGAAAACGGGTATCATTTACAAGGATATTACCAACTAAGTGGCGTCCGACAATATATGCCCCATATGCGGGTTTCATCTGGCCGAAACCGAAGCGGAAAAATGTCCCCAGTGCGACGCGGATCTGACCTGCTTCACGGTTCTGGATTCAATTCCAGACGAGGCGGTATCGGAAGGCAGAAGACGGAGGACAGACGACGGCCCTCCGTCCTCCGTCTTCCGTCCTCTGTCTTCTGTCCTTTGTCTTCTGTTTTTACTCGGTGGTCTGACGTCCGGGTTGTTTCTCTCTGTAATCCATCAGCCCGAACCGCCGCCCCCGGTTTTTTTGCTGAATTTGCCCGTCGGAATTAAGATTCCTGTTAAAACGCCGTTATATTACAGCGTCATGGACCCATCGGCTTTTGATGGACCCGGTTTTTTCCCGGAGAGTGCCTCAAAAAAAGAAATGGTATCCTCCAATTTAAAGGGTGCGTCAGCCGGCGTGCCGAAGGCGGAAATTTTTACCGATTATGAAACAACAGGGGATGAGACCTTGTGGCGGATTTCCAAAAAATGTTATGGAAGTGGATTCTATTTTCCGGTGCTGATGGAACTGAATTCCGGGCTCGGCGTTTACAACCTGAAAAAAGGGGCTCGTTTGAAAATATTCAGAAATGCCGACAGGGCTGAAAAGCTGTACCATCAGATCATCCGCGTTGCCGGAAAAGGAGTATGGTATGGCTACAAGGTGGTCAAGGGCGACAGTTTTGAAGGGATCGCCGAGAAATTTTATGGCCCTGAAGGAACAACAGAGCGGATTATGACCGCAAATCCCCATGCAACGCTTAAGCTCGGTGAGCGGATCGAAGTTGAACTGCAATGAAGTAGGGGCACGATGCATCGTGCCCCTACAAAATAAACCATTGAATCGGGACGCAAACGACGATGGGTAAAAAGAAGAAAAAAAAGGGCATACCGCATGACCCGGCAGCCATTCTTAAAAAGGCCGAGAAATTTTTTCAAAAAGGGAACTATCTCCTGGCTGGGAAGGAATTTGAGAAATTAGGGGCATTGACCGGCCAAAAAGACCTCTTGGATAAAATTGAAATATGCGACAAAGAGGTCAAGAAGCAGAATGCCGGGGGGCTTCTAAAAAGAGCCCGGAAAATTGAAAAGGCCGGCAATCCCGGGGCGGCGATCAAATGCTTTGAAGACGCCTATGAGGTATTGGGGGAAGACTGGATCCGTGAGAAGATTGAGCAGCTTCGAAATAAAACGTCTGTGCTGGATGCGCGCCGGGCTGCAAAAGATGCGGAGGCGGCCGGCGATTACCTGAAGGCGGCCGCGCTTTACGGTCGGGCTTTTGGGGACCATGAAACCGAAAACATGGTTCTCCGAAAGGCGGTATGCCTGGTCAAGGCGGAATCGTACGCAGAAGCTGTTTCAACCTTTCAGAATATCGCAGTGAAAAAACCGGAGCATTTGTATGATTTTGGATTTTCCCTGGCCAAAACCGGAAGATATTGCGAGTGCCTGAAGACATGGGAAGGCATTTCATCTCAGGATGAAAGCTTCCTGGAACAGAAGTCGCTGGTCTGTGGTTTGCTGGTTTCCGATCTTTATGCTGCATTTGAAAAGTGCGAGGATCCGGAAAGGATTTACAAAGAGGGAAAATACCTGATGGCTGCCGGATATGAGAGTTCCGGCCTTCCCTTGGTGATTGAACAATCCATGTTCGCTTGGATTGAAGTGCTGTGGGGAAATGAAGATTACCACATTATTTGGGAACTGCTACGCCGGGCTTCGCCGGCAATGGAACCGGCACTGCTTCAACTTTACGCCAAGGTGTGTTTTAAGGGGGTTGAAAAATCAGGGAATCATGGGGAGGATCTTTCCATGTTTTGGCTTTCAGCCGTCTATTCCGAAGAATTTGAATCCCGATTTTCGGATGCTGGGGAATGCGATCGGGTGCGCAGGGAGTTGATACGCCTGGCTGAGGATTTGTTGAAGCGCAGTTCCAAAATGGATGAAGGGACAGCGGAAAAGATATTGGCGCAATGGTCACTGGAGAAGGAGGCGACCGAGGAAATTCGTGATCTGGTGCGGAAACGGAAAAAATCCGTTTTGCCGGTTCTGACACCCCGTCTTGCAGCACAAATGGGCAAATCGACCGAATTTCTTGTGCTTATTCGGAAAAACAGGCGGTTTTTCAAAAACAGGGAAGATTACCTGAGGATCGGGTGCTGTTATTCGCCGGCCCGGGAGAGTTTTTATCGTTTGGTGGGCGGGGAATATGAAAAGGCGGTCCAAACGTTGACCGTTGGCGAAGGCGGGGACGAATTCACGGATTACGCCGGGGGCCGGGTTTTCTTTACTCAAGGGCTTTTGTGTATAAAACGCGGTGCCGGACCGCCGGATGAATATCCGGGCAGCATGGCCG
>Ga0233437_1007357_pt1 | contig 10690 bp, 8 predicted proteins | sample SI_122_August201_FD_182714 | JGI IMG/M metagenome (GOLD analysis project Ga0233437, IMG submission 182714) | Seawater microbial communities from Saanich Inlet, British Columbia, Canada - SI_122_August2016_200_MG | ecosystem: Environmental > Aquatic > Marine > Inlet | place: Canada: British... | reverse complement strand
GCCGCCCGTGTAAGGGTGTAAGGGTGGAAAGGGTGAAAAGGTGTAAAGGTGTAAAGGTGTTACGTGCAAGGGTGTAAGGGTGTAAGGGTGTTACGTGTAAGTAGGGTAGGCTGATAGGCCGTGCCGCTGATAGGCTGTGCCGTCGATAGCTTGTGCCGTCGACAGGCTGTGCCATTTCGTGTAGCAAGAGGTTGAGCAGGAGGCTATACCACTTCGTGTAGCGAGCCCCCCTGTAGGGCTTCGTGTAGCGATGGTTGACAACGGGGCTGTACCATTGCGTGTAGCACTGCACAGGTGTTCCAGCCTATCTCCACCATCTCCACATCCTCACACTAGGCGATACCTCGTCGATGCTCGATACACCATCCCTACCCAGGCAGGCGGGCAGATATGTAGTAGGCAGGCGGGTGCGGATAGATGGCGGAGGATGAGTGGTCGTTATGGATGCCGCCTCGTGGCGGGTGCGGATAGATGATTGACGTGGGTTGACAAGGGTTGGCAAGGGTTGGCAAGGGTTGACAAGGGTTGGCAAGGGTTGACGTGGGTTGACGTGGGTTGGTAGGGGGTGTGCTTGACCTGCGGGGCGGAATGGTGTACAATGATACATGATGGTGTGGAGGTAGTGGAAAAGTTGTAATTGCTAGCCAGGGTGTATGTAATACACCCTGGTGAGGAGGATGAGTGGTCGAGGAGGATGAGTGGTCGAGGAAAATGAGAGCGCGGATGAGTTGGTTGAGTGCGAGGTGTACTCGAGGATCGTCGGGTATGTGCGGCCGGTGAAAAATTGGAACAAGGGCAAGAAGCAAGAGTACGAGGAGAGGCAAGAGTACAATGTGGATGTTCATCAGCTGGCGGCCGATTGTGTGGATTGTGATAGCAACGTGGCTGATGGCCCATAGCGCGACGTGGTTCGGCCTGTCACTGATTGCTGTGGGCATGAAGGGGATGCGAGCTCGACGCCTAACGTGAGCGCGAAACTGTCGATTGCGAGCAAGAATATGTAGCACGCAGGGCAGTTTTAGGGGAAAACATGCAATTGGCATGGGTGTTTATGTAGTACGTGGACGAAAACATGTCGATCGTGTGTGTGACGAGAGAGTCGGCTGGCAGTGAGTGGCCAAATGGGGTTCGTCGGATAATCCGTTATGTACTTTCTTATATACGGATTATCCGACGAAGGGAGAATGGATGAACAATGGCATCATAGACCTGATGGATAACGTCACGGTCATCGAAGAAGACGAGGAGGTGAGGCCGGGCAGCCAGTTGGTCAAGCCGGCCGACGAACTGATTGAGTCTGGTTCCTCATTGGCTTTCTACCAAGATGGAGAGGAAGCCGACCTGTATCGCGCTCGCATGGCGGAGATCGTGCAGGTGGTTCTTAGCGGCGCTCCGAGACACACGGTCACGGGATGGATTCGAGAGAACTATGACACCTCGTACAGTGTGGCGAGAAGCATCTACAATGATGCTCGCGCTTTCATTGTGGACGAAAGTAGGGACTTGCTGCAGATTGCATTGGCGGAGCAGATACTGGCCAGGAGAAAATTGCGGGAGGAAAGCGACGACCCGATGTTTATTCTAAGGGTCCTAGATTCGGAGGCAAGAGTGCTTGGCCTGGGTAACATTCTGCGCATTGAGCATACAGGGAAGGGCGGGGGGCCGATTGAGAACGTGATCACAGCAGGCTCGCTGAAATTTATTGAGCACGTGGGATAACTTGGGATAATGTGGGATAATGTGGGATATGCGGATATGACACTTCTCTACGGCAACTTGGGATATGCGGATATGACACTTCTCTACGGCAACTTGACATAATGTCAGATAAAACCAGCGACAAGATAACCGAGTTTACGCTACCCCTTACAACAGAGAGGCAGTTGCGTGAGTTCACTGAATATGTCTGGGGCATAAAGATACCGAATGTCATCGTGTGCCCGACCCATTGTACGCCATGGGAGGCGTTCAGGGATTCATACTTTGCTGCTGACTCTATGTCTGTCTGGAAGTCCTCGCGTGGGTTTGGTGGCAAGTCCTATCTCCTGGCTGCCCTGGGGCTGACCGAGGCCGTTACGCTCAAGGCCAATGTGAATATTCTCGGCGGCTCTGGCGAGCAATCAAAGAATGTTCACGAGCACATGGAGAACTTTTGGCGCACCGACCGAGCGCCGGTCAACCTGCTCGAGGAACAACTCAAATGGGAGACCAAGCTCCAGTGGCCCCCCGAAAAGGGAGCGCTGCGTGGGCGCAGGAATTGGGTACGCGCTCTCAAAGCATCCCAAAAGTCTGTTCGTGGCCCTCATCCACAGAGGCTACGGTGTGTGGCCGAAGATACACCGATCGCCACTCCTGATGGGTGGGTGAGCATTAAGAATTTGGTTCCTGGTCAAGATGTCTTAACTTTAGACGATCATGGTGATATAATCCGTGGTATCGTATCTGACGTATGGAGCTCGGGTGTGAAGCCGACTATTAAGTTGCACTTTAGCAACGGTGATAGCGTCGAGGTCACAGGTGAGCACCCCATACTTACCACGGAGGGCTATGTCAATGGCGCGAATATCAAAGCCGGCAGTCTTGTGTACGGTTTGTGGGAAGGAAATCAGTCGCAGGAGCACAACGTTCCTGTGCGCGGAGCATCTGAGGGAGAAGAGAGCGGCGTTGGAGAAGCTAGGGTATACAGTTCTGTTCTGCCGCACAGAGAACCGTCACTTTTGGAGGCGAGACATCCAGGAGTTGTTCGCGTTGTAAATATTACAGAAGGTCGAACAATCGAGACGTACGATGCGACAGTTCCTATTACGCATAACTATGTAATAGGAACTGTCTTTGTGTCCAATTGTGATGAAATTGATGAGATGGACAAGGCCATTCTTAATTCATCTCTTGGCCAGACGATGGAGGGCGAAACCGGTATTGCCCCACAGACGACCCTCTCCTCAACTCACCAGTATGCGTTTGGGACAATGTCTGAGGTCCTTGCTCGAGCAAAAGACAAGGGCTGGAGCGTGTATACCTGGTGTATTTCGGGGGAATGTGATATAATGGGCGTGCATCGTAACATCACGATGCAAAATGTACGTCGAGGAGATCACATTTATGCATACGAATCAGGGCGACTTATTGAGACAATCGTCACCGATCACTGGAGCAACGGGATCAGGGACACAATTATTCTCAACATTAACGGCCAGGACCTCCGATGCACACCCGAGCACAGAGTCAGAACCCCTAGTGGCTGGCAATTCGCTGGGGATCTCAAGCCAGGAGACCTTGTGTCCACGGTGCAAGAGGCGCAAGCCCGATCATTACAAGGATGGCCTGTGCAAGATGTGCCATTATGGAAATCAGTGCCCAGATTGCGGGAAGGCGATTTCGCCACAGTCAGCCCGTTGCCGATCGTGTGCGGGGAAGAAGAAGAACAATCTCCAGCATTCAAAGGCAGCAAACAGAATTTGCCCGGCGTGCGGAGGGCAAAAGCTGGCACGATCAAAGCAATGCAAGGCGTGCCACAACAAGTCTCTGACCAAGAAGAACATGCGCAATGCGGGAGTGCTGGCCCTGGCTCGGCAAAGATCGTCTGGCGACAGGACCAAGCTAGAGCTTGCAGCTGGGAAGATGTTTGCTCGCCTGGGATTATACTACAAGGAACAAATTGGCTTTGGTCGATGGGTGATCGACTTCTACTTGCCTGGCAGCGAATTGTACGTGGAAATCTATGGGCGCTACTGGCATACTCGGCCAGGCTCGCTAGAGAGAGACGAGCGCAAGCACGCAGAGTTCAAGAAGCAGGATTTGGACTTGCTGGTTCTGTGGGGCGACGAGCAAGCCCTGTGGGTGTCTCAGTTGTGCGCAGCGTTAGGCGTGGAGAGCCAGTTGAAGTCTTTGATCTCACAGTAGAATGCGGCGAGTCCTTTATTGCCGAAGGCGTCATCGTTCATAATTGCTTCCGTGAGTCTCATGCCAGGGGCACAGGCTGGCTAACAGAGAAAGAGATCGCAAGGAAAAAGCGCGAGGTTCCATCCAATGTATGGGACACCGAGTATGATTTGCAGGAACCTAACCCGGAGAACCGCGCTATCGACACAGACGCTGTCGCCCGCATGTTCCGCAAAGACCTGGGGGTGTATGAGGGGCGGGTTGGACAAACGATCATTCACCAAGAACCGGTCCCTGGCGCATCCTACGTCACAGGCGCTGACTGGGGCAAGAAGCGCCATAACACCTTCATCGTTACGTTTCGTACTGATGTTTATCCATGGTTGCTTGTTGCTTATGGTAGATATGCTAAGGAGTCTTGGCCTAAGATGGTGAGCAAGTTTACTTCTCGCTTGCGCATGTACCCTGGCAAGTCAGCCCATGACGCGACAGGCCTTGGCGGAGTCGTGGAAGACTATCTGGAAGATGATACAGTCCCCAAGGCGGGCGCCAAGCGTGAAGTCCAAGAGCTTCTTACCAAAGCAAGATTACGTACTGAGGGCATCATTATGCGCGGCGAGCGCCGGCAGTCGATGCTGAACACATATATCAATTACGTTGAACTGGGCAAGTTTGTTTCACCTTTTATTGCATCAATGGAGAAGGAGCATCGTCTTGCATCGTATGACGATGTGTTCAACTCTGTGCGCGGCCACTTGCCAGACAGCATCGCAGGCGCATCCATTGCCTCAACTCAAGTCTCGATTCTTCTGGCGCCACCGGCCAGCTCGATTGCGACCCCAGCCGACGAACAGTACTACTATCACAAGGACGGTGCTCGTCCTGGAATCACGATCCCACAGGGAGGCCCACGTTGGCATCGACAAACAAGACTGTTAAACGACCCCGCACTTCAGCGGTATCTGCGCCGCTAAGGTGGCTTGGGCTTGTTCCGCAAAAAGTTGTTGAGGAGCAGGCGGTCAAATTCGCAGAAGACGTGCGCGTGGCAGAGGCCCGCGCGTATACAGAAGCCGTCAAAGACTTCCGCTCGATCGAGGATGAGCCAACCAACAGCGCTGGCGTGATCCGGCAGGGGTACAACTCTGCTATGTCTGGCCTGCGCGGCCCCGGCGATCTCTCTTACGACGAGATCAACAGTGTTGTCTGGCAGGTGTTCCTGCGTCACCCTGTTGCGAAGCGCATCATCGAGCTCAAGCGTGATCACATCCTCGGCCGTGGAGTGCGTGCCGTCGCCGAGGATGACAGTGATTTGCAGGAGGTTCTCGACAAATTCTGGCGCCAGAACCGGCTGCGTCGTCTGCTACGCAAGATCACGCATCAGCTTTACCTCTTTGGCGAGCAGATCATCATTGCTTCGGTGCGCAAGACGGATGGCCGGGTGCGGCTGGGGTACATTGACCCCACCGAGGTCGGCAAGGTTATCTTGCACCCAGAGAATGCACTGGAAAAGTGCGCGGTTGTTCTAAAGGAGAGCCACGGAGAGGGCCTCCCCTTGTGGGCAACTGGTGCGAAGGCTCGTCGGGTGTATCGGATTGTCCGCCCGTATGACCCGCAACTCGAGGGCAAAAATCCATCAGAAGACGAAGAAGGCAAGTACCTTTCCTTCTCCCAGGCTGAAAAAGAGCCCTGGGAGAAGGCCCTGCTTGAGGCGTATGGCCTCACAGAGTACACAGGCGACGTCTTTTACTGGTCGACTAATGATGTCGCGAACCAGGAGCGAGGCCTCTCCGATCTGCACCAATTGATCCCCCACCTGGCCTATCTCGAAGACGTACTCATGACCTTGGCCGATCGCGAGAACATGGCTGCTCTCGCGGCCTGGGAAGTCGAAATGGAGGGTGCTACAGATGAAGAGTGTCGAGCCAAGGCCCAGCAACTAGCCCAAAATCCCCCTCGGCGCAGCTCTTTCATCGTCCACAATGACAAGGAGGCCTGGCGGTTTGTCACTACAGGCATGGAGCAGGCTGGCTCCATCTCTGTTGAACAGGCTCTACTTGACATGGTGTTCGGTGGCGCGGGCATGCCTCGGGGCTGGTTTGGCGAGGGCGGTGGAGAGAACCGCGCTACTGCCCGAGAGCAGAACCGCCCGGCATGGATGACATTGCAGTTCCACCAAGACGAACTGCGAGACTACCTGCTCGATCTCGTTTTCTTTGTGCGCGATCAGGCCGAGATCGCCGGCGCCTGGTCGATGCCCGCCAAAAAGGTGATTGATCCCCTGGCTATCGAAGCTGACCAGGAAGATAACGACGGCATCCCCGAGCCGGGCAAGGTCGTTCTCGAAATGGCCGAGGTCTCTACCCTGGATATCCAAGCGCTGTCTGTGGCGATGGAGCGCCTGTCGACATCCCTGGGCGGCATGGTTGAGATGGGCTGGATGACACGCAAGCGAGCAGTCATCATCTCTGCCAAGGTTCTCCGTGAAATCGGTGTCGAGTTTGATCCAGAGGTCGAGTATGTTCTGGCCCAGGCCGAGCAGGCCCAGGATATGTCCAACATGGATGACCAGATTTTGGGAGATGATGAGCTTGGCGCCCAAGACGATCCAAACTTCCGCTCTGATCGCCTGGAACCAGATGAGGAGCCAGAGCCGGAGGAGCTCACAGGCGACGAGCAGATCACGGACATGAGCAAGGAGTCTGTTCGCGAAGACCACTCCCATTCACCTGAAACCGTAGACTCCGAGTGCCCCTTGTGCCACGAGCGGGGCGCGCTGGTGTTCGGCGAGGAGCACGGGTCGGCTGTTGTCTGCTCCCACTGTGGGAGCACATACGATGTTGACATGGAGGCGCCTCATGCCATTGTCATTTAAGCAACTGGATGTGCTCGATGACAAGCGCCGGGCAGTTATAGCCGCCCGGTCCACAGATGAGCTCCTCTCCGCCCTGGACAATTGGGACGGACTGGACCGCCTGGCTACAATCTCGGACGAGGAATGGGAGGCTGTCGCTGCTGGATACCTTTCGCCAGAGTCATTCTTTCAGGAGGAAGGCATAGAAGATGAAGTCGTCATCTTCCCTGGCAAGCACTGGGGGTAGAGCCGAAGAGGCTCTGTCTGACCTGTCGCTTGTAGAGCGCCTGGTCTATCGCGCCTTGCGTCTTGGGCTCGCTCGGCAGATTGCCATACGCTACACACTCTTCAATATTCGCCGGCGAGCATACTTGGATGAACTTCAAATCCAGGCTCGTCGAGTGGGCTGCCCAAATCGCAGAGCCAGGCTTTCCCTGGCTGCGGCCCAGGTGCTCGATCGCGCATCGCAGACTGATGCGTTAAACATCGTAAACACATACAACGCGGACCTGCAGCGAGCTATACAGTCCTATGGCAGGCGGAATCCAAACGCTCGGATGCGTCACTACTTGTCATTTCTTAGGGCCTGGACAGAGGCGCGCCTTAGCTGGAAGATTAGGCAAATCCAGGCAGTCGCAGGGAACTCGGCTCGGTCTCTAGCGTTCTCAGAGTTCTACACAAACAACTCGTGGATCGGCGGCGTGGCAATCATGATGCCACTCACGGCAGTCTGCCCGGTTTGCCAGGGCTGGCTAGACAGAATCGTTACATACGGACCGGTTCCAATCGCCATAGCCGTAGCCAATTCGCCGCCATACCATACAAATTGCCCGCACTACTGGATATCATATCCGAATCGGGCACCGACAGGTCAATGCTCACGCCTCTGGATGGGGAGATAATGGTTGCTATTACTGTCGATGCCAGTAGTGCCACGGCCGCGAAGCGATTTTTGTATAGTCTTGCCTCTCGAATTGGCGGGCAAGCCGTCTCGCGCGCCGGCGAAAAGACAGGCAAGACAGTGCGCGGGATGTTCAAGGACACCACGCAGGGCTGGAGCCACTCGCCAAGGTTCTTTGTTCGCGATCGCGGGCAGGGCTCCGTCGCCGTAGGCACAGACGACTGGCTCTACAATCTTCTAAACGCTGGAGCCGAGAGCCACTACATCGCAGCCAGCCTTGCACCCCAGCTCATATACCCCGCGTTCTTTCGTCCCAAGACAGCGCCGCGAACCATCGGCCCGACCGGGGGAGGGGGTAAGTTTGGGCCTCTGATCTTTGCTCCAGTTGTCTGGCACCCCGGATTCAACGCTCGAGAGTTTGACCTGGCTGTCAAAGAAGAGACCGAGCGGCTGGGCATAGCAGCAGAGAACCTAGACAGGGAAATTGTATCCGCAATCAAGTCTACGATATTCGGAGGGTAACAACAATGCATGTAGATATTAAACACACCACAGAGGAAGCCGTCGCAGAGGAGAAAGCCATCCGCGCTTTTTACTTTGGTCTCCGCCAGGCCTTGCTCGCCATGAATGATCATCTGGAGCGGTACATGAGGCATCGTAAGTGGCTGAATGGCGCGCTCACATCCGAGTATCGCAAGAAGGGGCGCGCCGAAGACCGACGTATAGGTACGTAGCGCTGCGAATTTGACACACGCGCTGTAACGTGGTAGAATGTGATGGGAGAGACTATGCCTTTCTTCGATAATGAAACAGAGGGTCGCAAGCCCAAGAACATGACAGGCGCCCTCACCAAAAAGTTGGAGGATGGCGAGCACCCGGCCGATCACTTTCTAGTTGTCCTTGACGAAGACGACGTAATGACATGGAACTTGGTTGTCAAGGACATAAACGGTCGGTACAACCTGCACCTTTTCGGTGCAGCTTGGGCAGCGCTCACGCACCCCAATGGATTCAGGGGGCGTAAATTCAAAGGCGAGCGCAAGGTGAAGGCGAAGGCAATCAAGGACCTGCAGAACCTTTACCACAAACTAGGTCGAAAAACTCCCGATGAGAGACTGAACCGAAGGTATTCGGCGGAGGCAGATGTGAGTAAAATAGACGGGCTCTTTGCGACATTTGTTCCTCGTATTATCGAGGGCGAGTTTCGAGGGACAGCTTGGGACGTGACGATTATTGGCCCAGGCGATCCAGGTATGATTGTTGTGCAAGGGGAGAAAGAGTACGTCCTCTCCAAAAACAACCGGCTCTATTCGGTGGACGGGCTGCGTGAATCCGTCGGTTCGTGGTCTGGTATCAAGGTCTACGACAACCATCTCTCGGAAGAGGATTTCAAAGCTCGCGCCGGCCAGCGATCGGTCAAGGATGAGTGGGTAGGGACCCTGCGGGATGACCACTGGAATGAAAGCGCCCACTCCCTGGATGCAGTTCTCAAGATTGTCGATCTTGAACTGGCATCCAAGCTCAAGACCGCGCACGAAGAGGGGGTCCTCGGCCAGATCGGGCTCTCCATCGACACCTTCCCTGTTTTTGCAGACCAGCCAACGATGCATGAAGGCACAGAGATGCCTGTGATCGAGGGCTTTCAGTCTATTGTATCAGTTGATCTGGTTGCGGAACCCGCAGCGGGCGGGCGACTCAATCGCATTTTAGCATCTGTGGGGTCGGAAGCCTCGCAGAAGGAGGACGACATGACCGAAGAACAAATCAAGGCCCTTGTTCAGAAGATTCTGTCTGAGAGTATTTCGGCTCAGGTTGCAGAAGCTGTAGAACAGGCGGTCGAAGGTCTAGCTCCTGCAATTCAAGAGGCTGTCCGCGCGGCTGTCGCAGACGCCCAGAACGCACAGGAGCAAGAGGACGAAGACGCCACGCCCGACAACACGGAGCAGGACGACAGCGCGGACACCGAGGACGACGTCACGGAGTCTGCGATCAGTGGGTTTGAGAAGCGATTGGCTGAGTTCGAGCGCAAGACCAAGGCCGACGCCGACGCTATGGCTTTGCGGGAGCGCTTGTCCCGCAATGATGTGACCGTGCTGCCCGACGCAGCGCAGACCCTGATCCGGGAGCAGTTTGAGGATCAATCATTTGATCTACCTCGGCTCGAGACGGCCATTACTCGTGTCCGAGAGAGCATGACCGAGCTCGACCCCACCGGCCGTATCGAAGGCGCCGGCACGTCGAGAGAGGGCAATGCGCAGGTCACGTATGACCAGACCGACAAGTGGACGATGAGCCTGCTGGGCAAGATGATGTGGGGCACGCGCTGGTCTGACCTGCGTGGGCTCGAATCGTTCTTGGATGGCTCGAAAGAGAACAGCGTGATCGCGGATCGTATGCCCGAGGCCTACAATGCCTGGATCAAGGCGGGTCGGCCCAAGGTTGACTCCCTTGCCTCGACCCGAGACCTCACCCTGGCTATCCTGGGCGGAAACCCGCTCGACCCTCGCCAGTCCGAGTCAATCACCACTGGCACGTTGACTTCGATCATGAAGAACACGATCAATCTGCGCTTGGCCGCCGACTACTTTGTGATGGAAAAGTGGTGGGAGCCGATCGCGAACAGCGAGACGGTCAACACCATCGAGGACGCCACGTTCGTGCGCGCCTACGGTCTCTCCACGCTGGACGAGGTCGCGGAGGGCGGGGCCTACACGCAGAAAACGATGGAAGACGAGGAAGAGACGGCCTCGTATTTCAAGCGCGGAAACACGGTGGGCATCACCATGGAGGCCCTGCTCAAGGATCGCCTGAACATGCTGCGGCAAATCCCGCAGAAGCTCGCCGCCGCCTGGTACAACACGCTCTCCGACATGGTGTCGGCGACGTTCACAACGAACACGGCAGCCGGGCCCGTTCTGTCTGACACGGGCGCGCTCTTTAACGCGACTGCTGTGGGGACACCTGGTGGCCACGCCAATCTTGGCACGGCCGCCCTATCCGGCGCAGCCTTTGATGCTGCTCGCCTGGCCATGAACAAGCACACGGACCAGCCCCTT
>Ga0233437_1007355_pt1 | contig 10690 bp, 5 predicted proteins | sample SI_122_August201_FD_182714 | JGI IMG/M metagenome (GOLD analysis project Ga0233437, IMG submission 182714) | Seawater microbial communities from Saanich Inlet, British Columbia, Canada - SI_122_August2016_200_MG | ecosystem: Environmental > Aquatic > Marine > Inlet | place: Canada: British... | reverse complement strand
ATTTTGAGGCGCGTATGGTTGTTGATGAAAAATTATTAAAAAATAAGGATTTTGTGCAAGCAGTTTACGATTATGTGAATCAAGGATTGTTAATTCCCAAACCAGATAATTTCACACCCAGCTCACGCACACCATGGGGTGGTCATAAGATTAGAGAGCTCATGCAACCATTGGGTATAGCGGCGACAGGTGATGTGATTGGCGAAGCTTGGATGTTATCTGCACATAAAAGTTTTCCCAATTTATTTGAAATAGAATTTGAGGGTAAGGTTATTGATGTGCCTTTATGGCTGATGGGACAAGTGGTTCCCGAAGTCATGCCGCGGTTTTTGACCAAATTATTAAACTCTGGGAGCTGGCTTCCTTTTAAAGAAGAGTTAAAAAAGAATCTTGAGATTGCAAAGCAGCCTGAAATTCTAGATCTTAACTATCATGAGTTGCATAAAGCGTTATCAACAATAGAATGTGCGAAAGACCTTCATCAACAAATGCTAACAAAAAACCTGTCTGTGCAAATTCATCCTGACAAAGCCTATTGCGAACAACACCCAGAAAAAAACTGGCATTCTAAAACAGAAGCTTGGGTTATCATAGATGCCGAAGAGGGCGCCGGTCTTTACTTAGGTTTAAAAGAAGGCATCACAGAAGATAAAATGCGAAAGGCCTTAGAAGCTGGTGATGATATTTCAGAACATTTGAACTTTGTGCCTGTAAAAGCTGGTGACACCTTTTTCATTCCTTCTGGAACACCCCATGCGATTGGAGCTGGGATATTGTTGGTGGAACCTCAAGAAACATCTGAAACCACTTTCCGTTATTATGATTGGGGAAGAACAGATGTCTCAGGCAAGCCAAGACAATTGCATGTTGACGATGCTTTGGCTGTGACTTTGTGGGACACATCGCGAGGGCAGGCTTTTGTGAAGACACTTGAACGTAAAGCGCAACAAAAGTCAGTTGCTGACAAGGGGAATGCTCTTTGTGACAATATTGTCGATGAAGATGAGTTTATACTCGATCGTGTTCACTTTAATCAGGGTGAGGCTTTTGAAGTCAAGGCTATGAATTCTACTCAAGGGTTGCTTGTACTCAAGGGTGCTGTAAACATTTATGATGAGATGAATAATAAGTTGCTTGAGGTCAAGCAAGGACAAGCCTTTTATGTTGCTAAAGGCGTTGAATCTTATATTTTCAAAGCGAGTGATCAAACCAGCCTTATAATCGCTAAATAACAGCGAAAAGCTTGTATTTATAAAATATAACAAGACTAATAACATGTAATAATTAGCAAAATATTCATATCAGAGATATTATTCTTCTTATTAATAGATGGTGTACACGTTAGTGAACGTTTTTTGTTTTTGAGCATTGACAAAGAAAGCAAAAAAGACGCATAGTATTGAAAAATAAGGATTTTGCACCTTTGACGACACAATTTTTATTTGATTCAGGACTCATTTTCTCGTGGTTGCAAAAGTGGTTTATTGGTGTGTTTTTCCGTATAAAAAAAAGATTATATTTATAAAATAAAGCGAAACTTTTGAACTTGTTTTCCGAATACATATAGGGGGAGTAAAAACGAGGCCTTTATGCAAATGATTCAACCAGGAAATTTAGCTTTAGTAACACCAGCACAATGTTTAGGTATTATTGATCGCTTTCGTGGGGGGCTGGGAAGCTCCACAGAGATTTCTGATGTTGCTGCTCGTCTTGAAGTGCTTACTAGGCACACAGGTGTTTTACCTGAAACAGGACTTATTGATACCCCAAGTGCACGAAGCACATTTCATCATATTAGAGAACAAATAAGAGGTGATCTTGGCATTCCTTTACTCCATCAAAAAGATGTTTTTAATCCAGACGCAAAACAAGGGAGCTCTAGCGTTTTCAGCAGACTTTGGTCAGTCTTAATGGAAGATCCACAAGTGGCGCGTGCCTTTGAGCAAGATAAAGTTGTCGATGAAGCTGCAGTTGATCAAATGACAGGAGATGACTTAGATGCTTTAATAGGCAAAGTTAAAGAGCCTTTTAATTATGTGCCTGATGTGGGGCTTGAATTTTTACTCAGACGTTTTGAAGTTGAATTAGAACGTGCTCAGGGTGCTCCTGATGGTGTCGTCCAAACAGTGTTTAGTAGTCATAAGCTTTTGGGTGGTTTATTATATGTTTTGGATAAGGATCCTTTACGATTTACATCACGACGTGGTGTAAGATTTTTGCTTCATGCAACGCAAACAGGAAAAATTGACTGTGGTGATTTACTTGAAAAAGTGCTTACTTTTAGTGAAAATGATATACGTGTTATGCCTATCTTGCATCAATTCTTACAGCATGAGGAAAATATAAAAAATATTCGCCCTGACCATGTGCCAAAGCTCATGAAGGTTTTTGCAAATTATCCAAATTTACTTCAAGATTTAGAAGGGCTAAGGCATTATCAGCACATCTTGAAAGAGGCGTTTGAATCAGGATTTGATAAGCTTGGCGTCATTCGTCCTGGCATGAGGGTTGCTTTGAATGCGGTTTGGATAAATATTGGCCATGAAAATCAGACTCTCTATCGTGCAGAATGGAGCCAAAAAGCAAACCAAAGAGGTGTGGTAGAGGCATGGCAATACTATGGTATGCTGCGTTTTACATCAGGTTGTCAGCGTTGTGCTGTGCATACAGAGCAACGTCCTGAGCTATTAACTCATCTTGAATGGGGCGATTATTCCACGCCTGTACTTGTAGATCTTTTTCTACACCTCAGAACAAGTACAGATGAAAAGGTTCAGGAGCAAGTTTGCAGGTTAGAATATTATCTTACAACAAAAAGAATAGCTGATTTTAGTACAAGGATTGGGCTTTTTGTTGATAGTAAAGCTGAAATACGTGATGAACTTGCTAGAATCATTAGAGCTGTGCGCGCATATCATTCACATGACAGCGAGTCATTGCTGGCCTAACCAATAATACACTATTAAAATCAGGTGATTAAAGTCATATTTATCATGATTATGGTTTTTGGCTGTTTTTAAGCCTTTAAAATCTTTAGCAATTTTAGTATTTTTCCACGATCACATCTTGTGAACCAATATCTGATTTCACCCAATAAAACTATTGCCTTATGCAATAATCTTGGCCATAAGAACTGTTCTCATTGGTTCTTATTGGATAAGAAAGTTAATAAATGACGAAACTTTTTAAGGGATTTGCCGATAAGTAAGTTATGGCAATAATGGCGTAAAAAGTAAGTTATTAGAAGTATTTTTATTAAGAGAATGCAACAGATTTAACAACGTAGAGTGTGACAACAGATTGAAGGTTGATTTATTCATGATAACACATGGAGCACAACTAGGCACCCAGCGATTTGGTTTTTCTCAAGCCATGAGTGTCTTGCCTTATACCGTTTTTCCTGGAACCAATTCATCACTTAATGCTTTCTCAACACTTGTAACAGACGATGGTCTGCGGGTTGTCTATGAACATGATTCTCGTTTTGATGCCGATACGTACTCGCCTGTTTCTGCTTGGTCTGAGCAGCTTGCCGCACAATCAGATTCACCATTTTCTCATGAGATTGCTTCATCACATTTTGCCGGATGGCAAGATATTGGGGTCGTAGGACCAACGCCTTTTGTGTCTCCAGTTACTGTAGCATCTTCAGTTGTTGATCCCAGTATAATGTATTCTGTAAATTCTGCTGTCAATTCTTTTGGAGAAGGTTATGATGAGTATTTTCAAGTAAGTGCTACTTTTCATGCTGAGGGAGAAGCTTTGATAAGTGAGGTAGAAGCTTTTTCACAAGAAGTTTTAGAGGCAATGCCTGATCTTTCTGCAGAGCTTGTTCCTCTTGGAGATGAAGAGGTTTTACCAGAGAGCCTTCAAATGGCTGGTGGACAACCTCCTGCTTGTGAGTATCAAGATGGAAAGGCTTCTTCTGAAAGGGGCAGACAACCAGCAGGGACGCCGCCAGGAGGAAAAGCAGGGCCTCCAAACAAAAAGAAACCTAAAGCAGGAGCATTCTTTTTTGATGCTACACAGGCGTTTAATCAACTGATGAGGGCGCCAGGGGATGCCCTAAAATGTGCTTCAATAACACTAAACAATATTAACGCAGAAGCTTTTCAAGGCAATCCCTTTTATGACAGAAAGAACCCCCTTTCTTGGTTTATTCATGGTGTTTCTTGGATGTTGGGTGGCAATAAAATGGACCGAGATGCGCGCAATGATGCTTCGGCGGGTTATAACATGGGGAATGCCTTTCTGAAATTAGGATCCTATGTTATTGGTACATTTACAGACGCCTGGAATATCATAAAATTTGCTCGAGATAAGTATGACAAAAAGGATTTAGAGAGTAAGGGATTTGATATTACAAAGACATCTGGTAGTTTTATTCAGCGTGCCAGTTTTCTAGTAGAAAAAATAACTTCTTTTGTAATAAAAGCACGGTTAAAACCAGTAAAAGAGGCTCTCACCAGCGATACAGTACGTGAATTAGCTTATATGTCTGCGGCGGGGACACGAGAGTTGGCCCGATTTTCTAGTATTGTAGCCATGGTAGGAGGAATTATTCTTGGCGCTACAAATATGGTTGATAATGAGCGCAAAAAAAGAAAAGCAAAGCTTTTAGGCAAAAAGTTTAAACCAAAAAAATCGCACGCTAATCTCTCAGCTAAAATGTTATCAGAAGCTTTGCCTCGAATGGTAACTCAAATATATTGTCTCTGGAGCTATTATCAGTTGAAAGCATATGCTCATATGGAGAAAAGTTTTGAAGATCTTCCTGAAAAAATCCAGGATTCAGTGACAAAAATGGACTACCTTGATCCGAGTGCCTTAACTGAAGACCAACTATACGTCTGGTTAAATGGAGGCTATGATTACCCCATAGGACTAACGGCACTTGGGGTTGGGCTTGCAGCTGTTGCTGGTGTTTATGCGCCTTGGGTAAGTTTTCGAGATTTGCGTAAAGGCCTGAAAGAGAGAAAAGAGTATCGTAAAAAAGGAGATCCCGTACCACAACATATTAAAGAAGAATTGATTGCAGATGGACTAAGTTCTGCAGCCGCAGCGCCTCTTTTTATAGGGGGCATAGCAGCGGCTTATCCTGCAACAGATCCCCATGCCTTTGCCTTTTTATCCGTTGGTGCTGTTTTTCTGACAGCACAGTTTGTTTACGAAAACAAGACTAAATGTAAAGAATTGGGTGGCAAATTAAAAGGTATGGTTAAATCTTGGTTTGGTGGTGGCGCAAGTACAATGGTTGGTGCTGACACACAAGAACCAGGAGACTCTGTTGTTGATTCTATGGAAGCAGGGGCTCAAGCAGCACTCGGAGATGCTGATGAGGATGCGACAGATACGCAACCAGGAGTTAAAAAAGTAGATTAATAAAAACATCTTTAGGGGATTCTTTTTATGGCCGGTATTTTGGGAAATTTTGCTGTCGTTTCAGGGGCACCAATACCTCTGACAACAGGGGCACTCGCTACAGGCGTTAAACTGTCAACACAATCTCAACCAACACAACCCGCAAGACGTGTCGTTACAGGTGATACGGCTATTGATTTAGCCAGGCATCTTGGGCCAGATGTGAGGCAGCACCTTATTGTGAGAACGCCAAAAGACACTGTGTTGCATGCGTGTAAACCAGAACTTGATGCAACAGGATCAGGACTAGCAGATGGTGTGCAAGGTAGTGATGGCGTTGGTGGAAAGAGCTCGCGCGATAATGGTATGTTGAGGGTTGTTACAGAGCAAGCTGAGATGGCCCACGTTATGCAGGGGACACATGCTCTCAGAGAAGCAGATATTTTACCACAGGATGTGCCAGATCATTGGAATTTACAAGATTTAGAGGCTGACCCCATTACCTATGTGAAGCGATTAACAGAAACAAAGGCTGGCGAAGTACAGCTCATGAACACCTTGGGGACCCTCACCAAAGAAAGCCCTCAATGGCATAAAGTTGTTGCTTATGGTTGGGCAAAAGAAGTTGTGAGCGCCTTACAAGGCAATCCTTCTTCAAACCGTGTTCTTGCAAACAGGGCTTTGCTTTTACAACTCAGAGAATTAGAGTTAGATAATAAGATCCCACTTGTTCGTATTGATAGTATCTTAACTCCAGGTTCTAGAACACCGTGGGGAGGCAAAGCCATTAGACCCTTGCTTAATCATTTAGGTGTGCCTCAAAAAGGTCGCGATGGTTCTGAAACAGCGGGTGAAGCGTGGATTTTATCAGGGCATAAAAGTTTTCCAAATTGTTATGTTGTGGAATACAATGGCCAACTTGTTCATATTCCCCGTTGGTTTTTAGGTGAAATACGTCCCCAAGAGGTTTATGGAAAATCTAATGTTGCTAAATTTGGCAACAAGCCCCCTTCTCTTACTAAAGTTCTTAATTCAGGAAGTTGGACTCATGATTTAGAAAATATACGTGCTTGGTTAGAGGGGGTTACACCGAATTGTCATGAAGCAGCGCTTATGGAAAGATTAGATATTAATGATTTATCAAATATTCTTGATGGCAATTATGATCAGATAGCCAATGACTTAGAAATTGTTGTTGATACCTATATTAGACCTTCTTTGAGTTCTTTATTATCTCGTTTAGACACACAGCCAGGATCAGATGATATGTTAAGTGCTGTTAATCTAAAATTCAAAGAAGCTTTTTCAAGCATCAGTGATATTCTAACAAAACCGAGCTACTTTCATCTCTATTATGGTTTGCTTGAATTGTCTAAACAGTTAGAAACCATTCCACAGGAACTGCAAAGGGCAATAGATTTTCTGGCTATTCAAACTAATATGCTTTCAAAAATACTATCCATGCAATTACATCTTGCTGACTGGGCTTTGGATAAGAACTTTGAAACAACCCTTGTTAAGGCAACAAAGACTGAGGCTTGGGTGATTCTAGATGCTGAGTCAGGAGCTGGTTTGTATCTTGGATTTAGAGATGGTGTGACAAGAGATGATGTGAGAGAAACATTAGAAGCTGGAAAAAGTATTCGTAGTCTTATGGTTTTTAAGCCTGTTAAAAAAGGTGATGTTTTTCATATTAAAGCGGGAACAGCGCACGCTATTCCCGCAGGCATACTCATGATGGAGCCACAAGAAACATCTGAAACAACTCTACGTTATGATGATAGTGGTCGTTTAGGATTGAGTTATGATCCAGAGCTTAAAAGAGATGTTTATACACCTCGTGAATTACATATGACTGATGCTATTATGGCAACTGATTGGTCTGTTGTGGGTGATGATTTTGTGGAAAACGTATTGCGGCGAGAAGCAAGACAGATTTCTGGAACGATTTCTGGTGATGCTGTTCATGAAAACATTGTTCATGAAGAAGAGTTTTCTTTTGACCGCATTACCGGTAATCAAGGTGATGTGTTTTCAGGTGATGCTTCTCAGGGTGAACATAATCTCTTTGTTTGGCAAGGTGCAGTGAGTGTCTATAAAGAAACAGGTGAGCTTTTAGGGTCTTACCAGCAGGGCCAACCCCTTCCCATAAATGCCTCTGTAGGAAAATATCGTATTAAAGCAAACAGTGACGATGTTGTTGTGTTTATAACACGCACCGATGAAAGAGAAGACCTAAATAGTAGAATAGCTTAGAGGAGGTTCTTCAATAAACACATTAAACATGAATGTTGTCTAACGTTTTTGACCTTTGCGTAAGTGTAGGGATGAATAAAAGTGTTCCTATGATGGCACAAGTTATATAGAATATAAAGCCACCATCCCAACCCCATTTATCAACAAAGACACCAGTACAAACGGCGCAAACGGTACTGCCTAAATAGCCAAATGTTCCTGTGAGACCTGTTGCCGTAGCGGCTGCTTTTTTAGAAGCAAAATCTGCTGCCGCAACAGCGACAAGCATTTGCGGACCATAAATCAAGAAACCAATTGCTGTCAGGGAAAGGGCATCAAGCCAGGGATGGCCTGCAGGCGTTTTCCAGAAGTAAAACAAAAAACCAATAATAAGAAGCATGAAAATAAAATTTACAGGCCCACGTCTGCCCTTAAAAATTGTATCTGAAATCCAGCCAGCAGCAAAGGCACCTAAAATGCCGGCTATTTCAAATCCTGCAACTTTAAAACCTGCGCTGGCAAGCCCGCTTCCTTTTGCTTCAACAAGATAAGTTGGTGCCCAGTCAAGTACGCCAATGCGAACGATATATACAAAGAAATTGGCAGCACAAAGAAGCCAGATAAATTTATTGTTGAGTACATGGTTAAAAAGAATTTCTTTTGTAGTAAGGTCTTCTAATTCATCTTGTTCTTCTGATTCTTTAACATAGCCCCTATATTTTTCAATACTAGGAAGCCCTAAGGACCTTGGTGTATCACGTAAGTTATAAAGGAGAAACATGGCTGCGAGCAGAGCCAGGAAAGCCGGAAAATAAAAAGCTGTTCTCCATCCAAAATTTGAAATGAGGAAACCAGCAAGAATAAGAATGCCAGCGCCGCCAATTTGGTGGGATGAGTTCCAAATACCCCACCACGTTCCCAGTTCCTTTGGACAATACCAGTGTGTAAGGATACGCGCACAGGGAGGCCATCCCATGGATTGAAACCAAGCATTAAGTAACCAAAAAATACCAAGAAAGATTAAGGAGGAACTCATGCCAAAAAAGATGTTCATAACAGCAGCGCCAATAAGACCTAATGCCATAAAATATCTTGGGTTAGAGCGATCTGCCAACATGCCATTGAAGAATTTCCCCAAACCATAAATTACTGAAAATAAAGCTAGGATAAGTCCTAAATCAGTTTTTGTGTAACCTAGCTCAGATAAAAACGATGGCATCGCCATAGAAAAGTTTTTTCGAACGAGATAATAAGCGGCATAACCAACAATTGAAGTATACATCATTCGTATTCGCATGGTATTATAAAGCTTTTTTATTTTTTCTTTGTCTTTAATGGGGGTAATATGTGGGGCTGCTTTGAAAATTGAAAGAATGCTTTTCATTCGAAACTCCTTATTCAAATACTATATTATCTAGTAGAAGTAGTTACATTAAATGAGATTAGCGCAGGGTTAATGGAATATTTGTATTAGTACAAGTAAAAATCAGTAAATGGTGAAAGGTCATGAAATTAATAAAGTTATTCTTGGACGGTCTCTTAACAGGACGCTTCTTTTTTCCAGCTCAAAGCGACAAGAAAGCAGGCTATGAAGCAACTGGCAATGCAGGTGTAATACATGGCAGCCCAACCAAAGTTTTCTGTAATATAAGCCAGTCCTACTCCAGAAATGATGGCGCCAATATAACCAAAAAGACCAGATAAACCACAGGCTGTTGATACGGCTTCAGGAACGGTTATCCGCGATACCTGTACGCCACCAACTAAGTTTTGGGGGCCATCAACAAAGAAGCCAATACAAGCTAAAAAGAAACAGGTAAGAGCAAAGTGGTTCATGCCAGCGTAATGGTAAAAACCAAAAATGCTACCGGCAAGTAAAATTAAATAGATAATGTTGATGGGGGTGCAGCGTCCTTGAAAAAACTTGTCGGCAATTAAACCGGCAATAATACCACCAGGCATGCCAAAAAGAGGCATGATAGACCACATAAAGGCAACACGCACTTTATCAATACCGCGCACATCATACATGAACTTTGTTGCCCAATCGAGAGTGCCAAAGCGAATCAGATAAATAAAGATATAAGCAAAGCAGAGAGACCAGAGGTATGGGTTGTTGAAAACATGTTTTTTGAGCACTTGCCAATGGGTGAGCGCCTTTTCTTTAACAACAGGCATGGGTGATTTTTTAAAATCTTCAATAGGGGGGAGTCCCAGAGAAACAGGGCGATCGCGAAGACGGTTAGCTAAATAAAAAGAAGTAAAAATACCAATAATGCCAGGAACATAAAAAGCGGCTCGCCATCCTACATATTTAATAAGAAAGGCGACAATGATGCCAATGAGAAAAGTACCGGCTGTGTGAGAGGAAGACCAAATTGTCCATTTTGTGGCGCGTTCTTTGGCGCTAAACCAGTGTACAAGACCGCGTGCAACGGGAGGAAACCCCATGGATTGAAAAGCGCCATTGAGTCCCCAGAAAAAACTCAAAAGCCATAGTGTTTCAATGAATCCAAAGAAGAGATTAATGACTGAGGCAAAGAAAAGACCAGCAGCCATAAAAAAACGAATATTTGAACGATCAGCCAAGGTGCCGCTCAAGAATTTTCCGATGCCATAAGTGACATAGAAAACAGAACTCAAAATTCCGAGTTCTAAAATGGAGATGCCAAGCTCTTCACTAAATATGTGCAAAGCAGGGGATATGTTTTTTCGTGTGAAGTAAAAGACAACATAACCAATGTACATGCTATAAAACATGCGCCAACGCCAGTATCGGTATTTTCGTCTAATGACTTTATCGTCTGTTAGTTTATTTTGTGCTGGGGGAACTTCTTTGAAATAGGAAAATAAATTTATTTTCATAAATTTTGCATCATAGAGCAGGTTTTGTCTTTGTCTGCCAACTATTAGTATCGCACGGACATATTTTTACAACTATTATTTAAAAAATTCATAAAATCTATGTTTGTGAGAGCCTGTGCAAAGGCGTCTGTATAAATATAACCAACAGTTCATTTTTTTTGTTTTAATGGAGATGATATGTGTCATCATCAGAATCAATTCCCGTTTATCAATGATAATTGGGAATGAT
>Ga0233437_1007354_pt1 | contig 10691 bp, 9 predicted proteins | sample SI_122_August201_FD_182714 | JGI IMG/M metagenome (GOLD analysis project Ga0233437, IMG submission 182714) | Seawater microbial communities from Saanich Inlet, British Columbia, Canada - SI_122_August2016_200_MG | ecosystem: Environmental > Aquatic > Marine > Inlet | place: Canada: British... | reverse complement strand
TGGAGGTAAAGGAACAAGAATGGAGCCCTTTACAAACGTTTTACCTAAACCATTAATTCCCATTCATGAAAAACCCATCATTGAGCATATTATTGAACGATTTACGGATATGGGTTGTTCAGATTTCCATTTAACAGTTAACTACAAAGGAAAAATATTAAAAGCTTATTTCGAAGAATTAAAACATGATTATAGTGTATCATTCGTAGATGAGAATGAACCATTGGGCACTGCAGGTAGTCTTCAATATTTAAAGGGGAAATTTGATAAGCCATTTTTCGTAACAAATTGTGATATTATTATTAAAGCAGATTATGTGAATTTATACGAATTCCATCAAAAAGGTGAATATGATATAACTTTGGTCGCATCTGCCAAAGAATATATAATCCCATACGGAACGTGCGAATTGAATGGTGATGGCCACCTATCTCATATTAATGAAAAGCCCAAATATGATTTTCTTATTAACACCGGGTTGTATGTTCTAAATCCGGATGTGTTAAAACTTATCCCTGAAGATAAATTTTACCATATTACCCATCTAATTGAAGATGCAACTAACAAAGGTAAAAAAGTGGGGGTTTTCCCCGTTGATGATGACGCTTGGATTGATATTGGCCAATGGGCAGAATATAAAAAAGTGATGGAATTGTTGTGATTGGTGGAAAGTCAATTCTTGCGATTATTCCTGCCCGAGGCGGGAGTAAACGCTTACCAGATAAGAATATTTTAAAATTGGTGGGTAAACCAATGATTGCTTGGAGTATAGAAGCAGGTTTAAAGAGCAAATATATTGATAAAGTAGTTGTATCGAGTGATTCTCATAAAATATTAGATATTTCTAAAAAATATGGTGCCGATATTATTAATAGACCAAGTGCCTTGGCTTGTGATACTGCAACTTCATTTGACGCTATAAAGCATACAATAGAAAATATAGATGAAAAATTTGATTTTGTGATATTGTTACAACCTACAAGTCCACTGCGAAAAAGTAAGCATATTGACGAAGCTTTTGAGTTGCTAATTGTCAAGAAGGCTGATGCAGTCATTTCAGTATGCGAAACCGATCATAGTCCGCTCTGGACGAATACGCTATCAAAAGATGGAAGTATGGTTGGTTTTCTAAAAGATAAAACACTAAATAAAAGAAGCCAAGATTTAGAAACGTATTATAGACTAAATGGGGCTATTTACATCTGTAAAACTGATAAATTATTAGATGAAAAGAATTTTTTTATTAATGATAATATATTTTGTTATAAAATGAATAGAGAAGATTCAATAGATGTTGATAATGAGATGGATTTAAAATTTGCAGAGTTTATGATTGAAAAATCAAACTTATAAAATTGCAATAATCGGTGTTGGTCAGTTGGGCAGCCGCCATTTGCAGGGTCTTGCAAAATCATCAAAGGAATTCCGAATCTATGTGATAGACCCAAATGAGAATGCATTGATTTTAGCTAAACAACGGTATGAAGAAGTCTCAAAATCTACAAATAGTATTGTGTCTTACCATCAAAGTATGAACGACTTACCTGATAATTTTGATCTTGCAATTATTGCTACTACCGCAAATGCGCGTCGTAAAATTATTGTGGATTTGTTAGATAAGTGTTCAATAAACTATTTAATCCTTGAAAAAGTTGTTTTTCAAAAATCAGAAGATTTTAGGCCGATCCAGAAACTACTACTAGAAAAAAGTGTAAAAACATGGGTGAACTGTGCAAGGCGTTCTTATTTATTTTATAAAAAAATAAAAAATGAATTAGGCGCAGATAAATTATCAATTGAGGTCAAGGGGAACAATTGGGGCTTGGCTTGTAATAGTATCCACATGATTGATTTATTGGCTTTTTTTACAGAGAATACGGATATAAAAATTAATACGAATGAATTAGAAGATATTATAGTTGACTCAAAAAGAAATGGTTTTAAGGAATTAAAGGGAACGTTAAAAATTCAAACCAGCCGGGACGATATACTTGTGTTGAATGATAGTGATAAATATAATGAAAATCTTAAAATATCTATTTCAAATGGTAGTATGCAATTCAACATATATGAAGGACAGGGCATGATAGTTAAACATACATCAGATAATGAAAGACAAGAAGAGAAAATTAGTATCCCTTTCCAAAGTGATCTCACGGGTAGTATTGTAGATCAAATTCTTGATACTGGTGAATCTGATCTCACACCGTATGTTGAATGTATGAAATATCATATACCAATGTTGGATGCATTTAATGACCATATTTCAAAAGTAACAGGGCAAACGGTAACAATATGTCCGATAACATGAATAAAAATATTTGGTTAATCGGTGCCGGGCAAATGGCTGTTGATTATCATAAAGTTCTGGATGATTTAGAAGTGCCTTTTACAGTGGTTGGTCGTGGTAAATCATCCGCAAAATTATTTTTCAATAAAACAGGATTTAAACCATTTTTAGGTGGTTTGAAGGCTTTTCTTTTAGGAAATCCAAATCCTTGTTCTCATGCAATCGTAGCTGTTGGGGTAGAAAAATTAGCTGAAACGACATCACAACTTTTAGAATATGGCATTAAGAATATATTGGTAGAAAAACCAGCCGGATTAAATATAAAAGAAATAGAAACCGTTGCAAATTTAACTAAAGATAAAAATGCAAGTGTTTATGTTGCTTACAATCGCCGGTTCTATGCTTCTGTATTAAAAGCAAAAAAAATAATTGCAGAAGATGATGGTGTTACATCCTTCAATTTTGAATTTACAGAATGGTCTCATGAAATAGAAAAATTAGAAAAAGCACCAGGTGTTAAAGAAAACTGGTTTTTGGCTAATTCTACACATGTAGTAGATCTTGCATTTTACCTTGGCGGAAAACCCAAAGAAATATCATCTTATGTGAGTGGTGAATTAGATTGGCATCCATCTGCATCTATCTTTTCTGGAGCTGGTATTTCTGAATCGGGTGCACTATTTAGCTATCAAGCCAATTGGGAAAGTGCTGGTAGGTGGAATGTCGAAATGTTAACTAAAGAAACTAGATTAATATTAAGACCAATGGAAAAACTTCAGATTCAAAAAAGAGGTAGTATAGAAGTTAAACCAGTAAAAAATATAGATTATACACTGGATGAAATGTATAAACCTGGATTATATAAGCAAATCAATGCATTTTTGACGGATAATATTATACAATTATTTTCCTTAAATGAACATTTATCTAATTGTTCAGTGTTTACGCAAATAGCTGGTTATGATATAGAATAATTATATGAGAATTGTTATTGTTACAGATTCTCTTGGTATTCCTAGAGAATATTTACCCATTGAAGATTGTTGGGTCGACAAATTTTTTTCGAGGCATAATGAAGATAAAATTTATACCTTGATGTTGCCAGGCCTTTCAATAATAAAAATATACGAATATAGAGATAAAATTATGAATTTGTATAATCCTGATATTATAATTTTTCATTTTGGTATAGTTGATGCCTCTCGCCGAGCACTTCCCGATACGCTTAGCATCGTGATATCTAAAATAAAATTATTCAGCAGAATACTTAGGCCATTGATATCTAAATATCATTATTTATTAACAAAGTTATTTAACATCCATAGAGTACGTCCAGATAAATTTATTTATTATCTCAATGAAATAATGTCCCTTAAGTCAGAAAAAACTGATATATATTTTATATCTATTGCACCATCAGGGGAGTTTTTAATAAATAAAACATTTAATATTAAAAATGACATCAATTTATATAACGATTTAATTAAAAGTGTATGTATATCCAGTGATATAAAATTCATCAATCCCTACAGAAATTATAAATCAGAACAAATTGTAAATCCAAATGATGGACACCACTTAACAACATTTAGCCATGATTTAGTTGATAAAGCATTAATTGAAATTGGTTTATAGTAGGTTTTAATGACTCAATCTAATTTATCCAGAATAAAATTTATTTTTCAAAAAATTAAGACTGGTTTGGATACCAAAAAAATAATTGTCCCACTCACTTATTAGATACTTCATAAAAGAGAACTCAGTTCTTACCATCGGTAATATACTAGTAAATCTAAAAAGAGTATTGCTTATGCCTTTAATAATCAAAACAGTTGGTGTCGCAGTTTATGGAGGGTTCGTTCTTTTTACAACAATGTTAGGTATAGTTTTCGGTATATCATCATTTGGGGCAAGTTTCAAGGCACAAAGATTTTTACCATCTACTACGGATAATACAAAACGCCGAAAACTTTTTTATCGTCAGTTTTTTTTCCAAATGGCTTCAATAATGTCTTTATCATTATTGTTGGTTTTGATGAATAATGATATTGTTCTCTTTTTTTTTAATAATTCAATCAGTTATTCTGTTTTTATAATTCCTCTTTATCTTCTGTCATATTTGTTCTATTCTCAGTTGAAAAATTTATCCAAAGTATTGATAACCTTACCCACCCTGGTTATGGATTAATAGTAATTAATGCGTACTTTAATCAATTTTCATTTAAGAGTATAATAGTAAAATTTAAATTTATTTATAAAAAATTAATTTTTCTATTGAGTGATTTTTTAAAATTAAAAATTAAGTTGAAACTTGCAAAAAAAGAATTTCCAATCCATATAATATTAGATGGAAAACGTAGAATTAGGGTTAATGATTTTTTTAAAGAGAAAATATAAATGCTAAAAAATATTACTATTTATTCGATAGGTAATATTATACCACAAGCAGCCACTTTTCTACTTTTACCCCTTTATACTCGTTACTTAATTCCTGCTGAATATGGTATTGTACAGTCAATGCATGTAATGGCAGGAATTTTAACGGTTTTAATGACATTGGCAATAGATAGGTCTATATATAGATTCTATTTTGAATATAATACAATTGATAAGAGAAAAGCTTTTCTTGGAACTATTACGATTTCTTTACTATCAATTTCTACAATAACTTTATTTATACTTTTGATTATGAGATCAACCGTAGCTTTAATTTTTGAATCTATCTCGTTTTATCCTTATTTTGCTTATGCAATTACAACTGTTTATTTAACTGTTCTGGGTATTATACCTAAGGTGTATTTCCAAGTAGAAGAAAAAGCAGGAAAATTTATTAAATTCTCTCTGGGTGAATTTTTTTTAAAAACAATATTAATTATATTTTTTGTTGTATATGCTGGTAGAGGTGCTGAAGGGATGTTACTTGGAGGATTATTATCAGCATTTTTTTTATCTCCAGTTTATATATATGTAATTTCAAAAATAATTATTCCGAAATGGGATAAAAATATATTTATTGAAAATATCAAATATAGCTATCCAATGGTTGTGGGTTTATTGTCTGGATGGATTTTAAACTTATCTGACAGAGTGTTTATTGAACGCTTTTTATCTATAACTGATGTGGGCATTTATTCACTTGCATATAAGATAGCAGGTATATTAATGATATCAACTACAGCAATAAATCAAGCGTATAATCCAATATTTTTTAAAATAGCCAATGACAAAAATAAAAATTCAAAGCAAATCCTGTCAGTATATAATAATTACATAATTTTGTGTATCATTATGTTTGCAATGATCATTACAATGTTTTCCAAAGAATTCATAATGATTCTTAGCCATGAGTATAGCTCTGCATATTCTTTAGTGCCTATAATAATGGTTGGTATTATATTTTCTCAAATAGGAGGGTTATATAATAGAGCTTATTACCAGGAAAAGACAACAATTCAGCCCACTTTAATAGGGCTAGCCGCAGCGGTACTTAATGTATTGCTGAATATTCTATGGGTACCACGTTATGGGATTGTTGGGGCAGCATATTCGACAGTAATATCATTTATGCTTATGTTTATATTAATATATTCTTTTTCTAAAAGATATTACTATATCCCTATCAATTGGAGCACTTTATTGCCCATTTTTACATTATTCATATTTATATCTGTATTCTTCTTCTACTTTAATTTTAGTATAATTATTGGACTTTTACTTAAATGTTCTCTTATTATTTTGGTTTGTCTGTTCTTTTGGTATAAATATAAGGATGCCTTATTAAAAAAACCGATTCAAACTTAAATATTCTAAAAAAAGATCATATCATTTTTTGTCTTTCTTATTTAGAAATTCCATGGTCATGCCAGTAATTAGATATAAAGATATTTTTTGAAAAAACATAAAAAGAAAGAAATTATTATCTTTTGCGGAGCCCCTGCAGATATACAATATACATTACATCTTTATGAAAAGAATGTAAATAAAGCAGACATATCAATATTTTGTATAAATGTGCAAGGAATGTATCAATTTCTTTCATCATTAAATCTTATTCTTAAGCAGTTGGTATTTATACCCTATACTTACGGGGTTTCAATCAAAAACCCCATTAAGGTAGTTCGTGAAAGAATAAGATTAAAAAGTTTGTATAATAGGTATTTTTTTGGGGTTAAAGCTGCAGATATTTATTTCTTTTCATGTCTCTATGATTGGGTGGTATACAGTTTTTTAGAAAGATTGATAGAAAAAAATAAATTGTTGTATATAGATGTTTATAATTATCTATCGTTGAATAATTCCTTTATGATAAAAAGGTCGTGGATTTTAATTAAGCTAAATCTTGTGATGTTAAAATATATAAGTAAAGCTGATATTAAATGGTTTTTCATTGAAGGCCGAAGAGAGGCACTCAAGTTTAATATTGAGAAAAAAAATATAACTATAATTGATAGACCTTTATTAAATAATGAGCTGTATTCTAAATATTCCTATTCAATAGAAAGTAATACAGAGAACAATCTTTTACTTTTTGAATGCAATGAGTCAGATATTATTAATTATAAAAGAAAAATAACAGATATTGTAATTGATCTTAAGAATAACGGATTTTTAATATACCTTAAACCACATCCACGGATTAGTAATACAAGCAGTCTAGAAAAAATAGTGGATTATATTATACCAGAATATATTCCTGGTGAGTTTATTAACCCGGCTATCTTTACTGTTATATTGGGTGTGTCAACTGTAGCATTGGCAAAGTTTGCAAAAAATGGCTTTCTTAATTGTTATTCCTTGTTAAAACTTTTTGAATACAAAAATGAAAAAACTGGAGAACAAATGCGTAAATATTTAATTGACCAATCTGATGGGAAAATTAACTTTATCGATGATTTAGTTAAACTTAAATTAAAATAATTGCATGAGAATAATTGCTTTAGCAACATGTTATAATAGGCCTGCAAAGCCCATTAGAAAGCGTTTTACGGATGAACAAATTGATAAGTTATTGAATATTAAATGGTGGGATTAGTCTTTTAATAATTTAAGTGAAATTTTTAAGAAATTTGATAAAATTGAAAAGTTTTTAAAAGTTATATAATTATTCAATAATAATAAGAAAAATAAAAACGGAATTCGCAAATAATAGTTATTATGAAAGTGTAATTTGAAAAAAGAATTTTCTATGAATGTTAAGGAAGTATTGGAGCAACTAGCTATATTAGGAATAGATTCTAAGTCTTTCTTTAATAGCAGTACAAATTTAAATAATTTTAATATCTCTATATAAAATATTATATTAATGTTTTCATTATTTTTTACGACGATGGTTATTATTCTATACTTAACTACATTATTGATAAGTAATAAAAAGTCCTTTCAATTTTTACCATTTTGGTATGTATTTATTCTTTATTTTTTTAAACCCTTTTTTTCTAGAATTATTGCCTATTATGATTCCTTGGGAAGTTTTATTGTATTTGATTTATTTAGTACAGTATGTGCAATGCTTTTTCCGATAACATTAACATATTATTACTATATTTATAATAGAACAATTTCTAGAAATTTTAGGAGTAGTAATATATTCAAGTATATAATGTTTTTTTCATTAATGTATTTTTTACAGATACTAAATCCAGGAACCAATTTTGGACAAGGGCTTCTGGCAATAAAGAATATCATTTTTATTTTATATTCTTTTTTAATGGCAAATTTGATGCTCTCAATGGGGTATCCATATCGAAAATTATTAAATGGATTAATAGTAATCGCTCTATTCTATGTTTCGTACGGTGTATATCAAGCGTTTTTTGGTTTTCTTCCTTTTGATCTTGCAGATTATAAATTGCGTGTTGGATCCATCACCGCTATACAGAGAACCCTTTTTGGAGATCAGGTACGGCCATTTAGTTTCGCATTAACAAATGGACATTTCTATTATAGTATAATGATAATTTTATTATTTTTACTGCCCCAGTTACCGATCATGAACCAACGACAAAGATTACTTACCTATATATTTTGGATTCTTACTTCTCTACTCTTTTTTGAAGCTCCCGAAAGAACTCCTATTGCCATGTTTGGTATAGGTTTAATATCTATGTATTTTATTATTTCCAATGCCACAAAACCATTTAAGGTTTTTATTTTTTCTTCAGCTTTTATTGGGGTTTATATAGGTGTTCGAATGCTTGTTTTGCCTATCCTACAAAAAGCAGGAATTGGTATTGGCTTGTATCGTGTTTTTGAATTATTTGATATTCTCAATGCTGGCACCTTTGTCACGCGTGCTGGTGAAGGAGGTAACTGGGGGATAGCTTTAGCGCAAATAATGCAGCGGCCTATTTTTGGATATGGAACTGGTACAGGTACATTTACCCGTATGAGCAACGAATTTTCATATTCAACCCACAATGATTTTTTAACCATTGCTCTTGAATTGGGCTTTATAGGCTTTTTCTTTTTCTTTTATATGATTTATAAAATTTATGGCAAATTGAATACAGTAAGCCGCGCTAACGATTATCGTAAATGTATTGCAGGGGGAATTGGGGCTGCTTTTTCTGCACAATTAGCTTGTTCTATGTTTAATATAGCCCTATTAAGTGGTGAAAGCGGCAGGTTGATCTGGTTTTTAATAGGAATCCTTCCTGTTCTTTTGAATGGTCATTTAAATATTGAATCAGGAAAAATAAAACGACAAAAGTTAATATCTTCAATTGGTTGATTCTTTAATATTTAAGCCGACAGTTTTTGTAGTAATTGCAGTACATAACAGGCGAGTAATTACAAGTCAGTGTTTGGAAAAACTTCAAAAACAAAGTTATAACCCCGTTAAAATAATTGTGATTGATGATGGATCTACGGATGGAACAGCTGAAATGATAAGAAAGGATTACCCTAATGTAATTATATTAATTGGTGATGGAAATTTTTGGTGGTCGAAATCAATGAATACAGGTATAAACTATGTATTAAAACAGGCTAATGAGTCAGATTTAGTATTAACATTAAATGATGATACATTTTTTGATATTGATTATATAAAAACAATTGTAAATGACATTAATAATAATCCTAATACAATATTAGGTTCACTAATACTTATAAACGGCACAAATAATGTTTTTTTTGCAGGCTCACTTTTTAATGAATGGACGGGGAAAGATAAACCTAACTTTCAGATAGGAGAAAAGTTCAAATCAGAAGACAACCAGTTTTTAAATACTGATTATTTACCAGGGAGAGGAACAGTGATACCAGTATACATATTTAATAAAATTGGTTTATTTGATGATATAAAACTACCGCATTATTTAGCGGATTACGATTTTACTTTGAGGGCAAAAAAAAATGGTATAAAATTAATTGTAAATACCAAAATGATAATTAAAACAAATTTGGATAGAATTATTGTTGAAAAAAATACTAATATAAGAACGCTATTGCGTTCTCTTTTTGATATAAAATCGTCTAGCAGATTAATTGACCTTTATATGTTCGCAAAAAATAATGCTAAATGGCCCTTATTTTATTTTATGCTAAATGCCTCTAAAACTATTATAAAAGGATTAATAAAGTTTTGAATAAAAGTAATATACTTGAATATATTAAATGTCCTTGTTGTGAAAAAGAAAATGCAATTGAATGGGGTAAAGAAAATAAGTTTAGGGCTAATAAATGTGTTGAATGTGGATTGATTTATGTAAATCCTCGTCCTATTAACGATAATAAACAAAATGCTATTAAATATGGTATGCACAAATATGATAATGACTCCTTAGATGTGAATACTAAATTTTCACCGAAAAGAGTTTCTGGTTTAATGCAAAGATTAAAAGATGTTTATAATGAGAACGATTTAAAAATAAGTGGTAATTGGTTAGATGTAGGGGCTGGTAATGGTGAATTTATTCATGCTTTAAAAAATAATTATATTAAATTAGGTATAATAGATGGGATTGAGCCTAATTGTAATAAAATTAAGGATGCACAAAATAATAATATAAATCTTTTTGCTGATATAAGTGAATTATCGATTAATTACGATTATATTTCTTTAATTAATGTATTTTCACATTTTTCTGATCCCAACTCAGAATTATTAAAAATTAAAAATATACTTTCTAAGGAAGGTGAAATATTAATTGTCACTGGTAATGCTGGCGATATTTCATTCAATGATTATCCTGAAAAATTATCGCTTCCTGACCATCTTATTTTCACTGGTGAAAATCATATTAAAACTTATTTAGAAAAACTTAGTTTTTCAATTATTTCTATTAATAAATATTTATATGACATTCCGCAAAATGCTTTAATTAGCATTGGAAAACACTATGTAAAAAAGATGATTGGTAAACCAACATGGAAAAGTTTAAATACAAAGTATTTTGGT
>Ga0233437_1007353_pt1 | contig 10692 bp, 7 predicted proteins | sample SI_122_August201_FD_182714 | JGI IMG/M metagenome (GOLD analysis project Ga0233437, IMG submission 182714) | Seawater microbial communities from Saanich Inlet, British Columbia, Canada - SI_122_August2016_200_MG | ecosystem: Environmental > Aquatic > Marine > Inlet | place: Canada: British... | reverse complement strand
CACGATATGTCTCCCATCGGGCATGATCGCCAGATCCGCCCCGAGCGCGCATCGAACGGGATAAGTCGTGATGCCTATCGAACCAAGGACGGGGAATTCGCGCACCAGACCGCCATCCTGATCCATTTCGAGCACGGTCGGCAAAGGGTTTGCCGTCAGCACGACGATACCACCACCCGGTCTCTTTTTCAGGCGCAGGTAATACCAGGTATCAGGATGAGGAAAGTCCGGCAAAATCACCGGCCACGTAGCCAGCCACTGATGCAACGCACCCTTCACCTCTTCACTCCGTACCTCCTCCTCCCGCCCGGTCACCACTGATACCTGGTAGAAGTATTCGGTATTGCCCAGCAGACCCGTATCCACGAAAGAGGTGTCTGCCAACTTTGTTCCCTCGAAGACCATCTGCGGCGCCAGTTCCTCGGTGCGCCGCCACACCTGATACGCCGCAAAACGCGGCCCCTCATACGGCGTCCACGTCAGCGTCGCCGATCCCGTTGCCGAATCCATCACCGGTTCTGCCAGCACCACTCCCTGAAGGATAAGTCGATGTATCCGACTGTTGCTGGAGAGTGTCTCTCCACCCGCATTCACATCCACGGTGTACACGTAGTCTACGTCAGCCAATGCAGTCGAATCCGCAAAGGTCGTGTCCTCCACGCTGTCCAGAGTAACCAGCACATCCTCCTGGATCAGTTCCCCCAAGCGGCGACGCACCTGATAGGAGACAAAGTCCGGTCCACTGAAACGGCTCCAGCGCAACACCAGCGCACCCACCTGCAGATCGCTCTCCACCGGCAGCAGGCGCACCCCTTCCACGCTGTATCCAGCTATACTCCGCGCCTCTGAAGACATGGCAAAACCGGCCGCATTGACCGCGTCCACCCGATATTCGTACGCCGTATCCGGCACCAGCGTGCTGTCCACAAACGTCGTCTGCTCCATCTCCTCGATCACCGCCAGCGTATCCACCTCAGTGAACCTGGCGATATTGCGCAGCATCCGGTACTCGGCGAACGTCTGCTCCCCCACATACTCCGTCCAGTTCAGCGTCACCGTCCCGGCCGTGTCGTCCAGCGCCACCGTCAACTCCACCGCCGGCGTCAGCTCCGGATCGAACGGATTCTTGCGCGGCGCATCGTGACAGGCCGTCAGCGCCAGGACCACGCACAGCAAAAAAGCACCTGACCAGATAGATTGTCGATGAATTGCTAATCCATTTCCCATCGAACCTTCTCCATCTCCTCTTCGGGAACAAACAGCTCCCTCAAACCGCCATCACCTCGATTTCCTCACTTAATCCCGTAAAATCAAAGACCTTGCGCAAGCACGGCGACGGGGAGACGGCGCAGAACGCCTTCCCCTGTTCCCTCAATGGCCGAACGCACTTCCGCAGCATTCTCAATCCGACACAGCTGGTCGCGATTTCGTCCGGAAAAATAAATCGCACGCGCTCCGCCTCCCGCACCTGTGCCAGGGCCTGCTGCAGCGACTCAATCGACCGCCCCGACAGATAGCCGGTCAGATGAATCAACGACGCCTCTTCCCTGTGTTCCACACGAACGCTCAGCTCTGTCATAAGATTTTCCCCTGCGTTTCTTGCGCCGGCAAAGTTAGTATCTGTAAACGCAAAGGCTGTGCCAGTAATCCAAAAAATCCCAAATAATATTCTATAAGTCACTGATACTAATTGAAATAAGAAATATATATCTCCCAAATCTCTCCCCAAACACCAATCGCCGTTTGTCCAGCTTTCCGGACAAATTCTGGCAAAAACACGGTTATCAGTCCAGGATTCCGGACGGATTGCAGTTTTTTGTCCAACTTTCCGGACGACCGCTGGAAGGAGCTCGGCACCTTCCAAACGCAAAAATCCACCTCATTCGGGAAGCGCTCCCCCTCGATCGGTCGATTTGTCCGGCACAGGTTTAATGTATTACGTTGAGTTTCGCTTCCGGGGTCCCATCGAGAGCTGCAGCTCCGACATACCGATCTACCGCAACCGCATCCCCGCTCAAAGGGAAGGATGCTTTTTCACCAGGAGGAACAACGGACAATGACACAATCTCCAACCGAAGACCGGATCTTCCACCGCGTCATGCGCGAGAAGTGGCAGCGGATTTCCCACGGCAAAGGCGTCTACCTGTTCGACAGCGAAGGGAGGCCCTATCTGGACGCCTGCGCCGGTGTGCACGTAGTCAGCATTGGCCACGGCGTCGAAGAGGTGACCCGGGCCATGACCGAGCAGGCGGAAAAAGTCTGCTTCACCTACAGCCACTTCCTCAGCGATTCACAGATCGACCTGGCCGCCAAAATCACCTCCATGGCGCCCGCAGGGCTCGACCGGGCCTTCTTCATCTCCGGCGGCTCCGAGGCGACCGAGTCGGCGCTGAAGATCGCCCGCAAATACCACGTGGAGACCGGCAACCCGCAAAAGCACAAGGTAGTCTCCCGCTGGCAGAGTTGGCACGGCAACACCATCGGGGCGCTCTCCATGTCGGGCAGATCCTCCTGGCGCCACGACTACGCCCCGTATCTGCTGAATTTCCCCCACATTCCGTCCCCTTTCTGCGACCACTGCCCCTACGGAAAAACATATCCCGAATGCAACCTGAGCTGCGCCGAAGAGCTCGAGCGAGTAATCCACCAGGAAGGTAGCCACACCATCTCCGCCTTCATCGCCGAGCCGGTGCTGGGCACCTCGGCCGCCGGACTCGCCCCACCGGACGACTACTTCCCCACCATCCGCGAAATCTGCGACCGCCACAACGTCCTGCTAATCCTCGACGAAGTGGTCACCGGCTTCGGCCGCACCGGAGCGAACTTCGGCATCGACCACTGGAACGTAATCCCCGACATCATGGCCACGGGCAAAGGACTGAGCAGCGGCTACACCCCGCTGGCGGCGACCCTCACCCACGAGCGGATCTACGAGTCAATCTACAAAACCGCCCGCTCGTTTGTGCACGGTCACACCTACGGCGGCAATCCCCTGTCGTGCGCCATCGCCCTGGCTGTACAGAACTACATCGAGAAGCACGACCTGATCGACCGCTGCGCGCGCATGGGCGATTTCATGCTGGAACAGATGCAGAGCCTGACGCAACTGCCCATCGTCGCCCACGTGCGCGGCAAGGGACTGCTACTCGGCGTGGAGTTCGCCGCCGACAAAGAAAAAGGCACCCCCTTCGAAGTCGAAAAAGGGGTGACGGCGATGGTGGTGAGCCGATGCCTGGAAAAGGGAGTCCTGATCATGCCCGGCGCCCCCGGCCTGATAGACGGCGCGGTCGGCGACCACGTCTGCCTCAGCCCGCCGTTCACGGTGAGTGAGGAAGAGATCGAACAGATCGTCGCAGTGCTGCGCGAGTCGATCGACGAGGTGGGTAAAGAGCTGGGGTATTGAGAGTGCGGACGGAAAAGGGAGATTCAGGTGGCGGGCTGAAGTGGACGGATCTTCTTTTCGGTCTCAGGCCAGGTAGTATTCCGGGCACACTTCAGATCGTAGCGACTCTGTAGATTGATCCAAAACTCCGGCGTGGTGCCGAAGTAAGTCCCCAGACGGAGTGCCGTATCGACCGTAATCCCTCTCCTGCCGTGAATGATGTCATTGATCCGCGTAATAGACACATCGATATCGCGCGCCAGCTTGTTCTGGCTGATCCCCAGAGGTTCCAGGAATTCTTCGAACAGAATCTCTCCCGGGGTGATGGGGTCAAGTTGAGTAGACATTCTCTGCTCCTTCAACTAATGGTAATCCACAATTTCCACATATTATTTCCGGAACACATCTCTGTCAAGAGTTATGAATCATTCAGGTTGAAGAACAGATTTGGGGGGAAGCCGATCATCCTATAGCCAGGAGATATCAGCTATGACAAAAAACAGTTTCACCAAGGGTCCCGAAGGCTGGTGCTCATACGACTACCACGCCAGTATGGTCTCCGGGGGCACCAACGTATTCATCCTCGCCACCTGGGTGAGGGAAGGAGGGGTCGACAACTCCGGCTATGTGCGCGTCGACCACACCCGCTGGAGCGCCGATACCCCCGAAAAGCCACTATCGATTCTGCCGCTGCTGTTCTACCGAAGCTGGATCGACGCCGATCCCATCGACCTGCGCAACGCCGAGCTCTCCGTCTATCTGCGCGGCGACGACCTGATCCTGGACGGCGCCCAGTGCTACTTCTGGATCCACGGCCAGGGCACCCGCTGGCACTGCGTCGCCCATCCGCTGATGATCTCTGCTGGCTGCTGGTCTCCACAGCCGCTCCGCATCCCGCTCGAGCCGGACGAAAAATCGTGGCACTGCAGCTGGTCTATCGACCCGGACGACCCGGCCCCGCTTCCCGACTTACTCGCTCGGACGGAGAGCTACGGCTTCTCCTTCGTCGGCTTTTCCAGCGAAGTGAACGGCAGGCTGTGCATGGACGAGTTCGAGATCAGGTGAGCGGGGGAGGAGATACGGCCCACAGATTCGACCGAAGCTCTGCACGGCATGTCCAGGGAAGACTCCGGATCGATGGCAGAAGAATTAGTAGAGGAGCGCAGGAAGAATGCCCGGGGCGATCTGCGGAGACTTTGCCCTCTTCTTGCTGAGGGCACCTGCGGCAAATTCCTTTGTTTTTCGTTCATCCATTGCCGCATATCCTGCGGCCTAAGTCGCTTGAAGCTGCGGTTCGCTAGGTTTTTGAGGAGCGCAACTCTTCATCAAGGCGCTCGGCAAGGAACACTTTTAACAACGATTGGTATGGTACATCTCGTTTGTTTGCCAGTCGCTTGAGTTCGGCAAGCATCATGGCAGGAAGTCTCAGCGAGATCGTCTTCTGCGACGGTTTGAGGTTCGGTAGTACAACCCGCTTGGCGGCCTCCCAATCAACGTACTCAGTAGAGTCCACCTTGCTCCAAAACTCGCGCTCTGCATCCTCGGACTTAAACTGCGGTATTTTCTTTTTCATCGGCTGTATTTCCTCAGTTCTTTGTCCGTCATATCGCGCCCTGAGGTTACGCGGATGAGGTTCTTTCGGATCGTGAATGCGACAAACAATGGCATAGCGAGTGGCTGTGAAATATCCGGCTCTCTCTGCTGGGCGCTCATTTGAGCAACAGCAACTTCCTCGTTTCCACCTGCTGACCGTTGGCAGTGCGTAGCCGGTATAGATACACCCCGGAAGCCAACGTCCTCCCTCCGTCGTCCCGCCCATCCCAGCGCACGGAGTATGTTCCGGCTTCCCGTGCTCCCTGCACCAACATCGCCACCTTCTGTCCGGCCAGATTGTAAACCACCAGTTCGACATCATCACCTTCCGGCAGCGCAAAGCGGATCACCGTGTCGCTGTTGAACGGATTGGGGTAATTCTGGTCGAGAGAGAAATCATCGGGAAGAACGTTCTGCCGCTCCTCCAGCACCACAGTCTGATCTGGCAAAGAGGACATCTCGCTGACAAAGCGGATATCGTCCAGGTAAAACATCCCTTCCAGATTGCCGGTGATGGTTATGGTGTGAATCGGCCCTTTCACCATGAAGTTCTCCAGGGGAATCTCCACCACCTGCCACTCGTTCCGCTCCAGATCCACGCCAAATTCCCTTTCCTCCTTCTCTAGCAGACTCACCAGATGTCCATTGACCGCCACCCCGAACCGCGCCAGCACCGGCAGGGGAGCGACACCGGGTAACCATTTAGCTATATCCTCCCACATGGGTGAATGCTCCCCCAGATACCTGCTTACGTTGAACTGATGAGTGCCATCGGCGTCCATTACAAAGATCATAGCGAGAGGACCGCGATTAGACCCAAAGACGATCTTCCTACCGCCCGGCGACCAGGACGGAAAGCCATCGAAATCTGAATGGTTGGTCAGGTTGACTGGGTTGGAACCATCCGCATCTATCACATAAACCTCGTAGTTGCCATCCCGATCGGAATGGAAGGCGATCTTCGTGCCGTCTGGCGACCAGGACGGCCAGGAATCTCCCGCAGGATCGTTAGTCAGGTTGACCGGGTTGGAACCATCCGCATCCATCACGTAGATTTCGTCGTTGCCATCCCGATTGGACTTAAAGACGATCTTCTTACCATCCGGTGACCAGGTAGGCCACTGGGCGTTGTCCGAAGAATTGGTCAGGTTGACCGGGTTGGAACCATCCGCATCCATCACGTAGATCTCCCAGTCGCCATCGCGAGTGGACTGGAAGGCGATCTTCGTGCCGTCTGGCGACCAGGACGGCCATCGGTTCAAGCGCGTAGAATTGGTCAGATTGACCGGATTCGATCCGTCTGCATCCACCACGTAAATCTCACTATTTGAATTACTCAGCGCCTTGTGGAAGGCGATCTTCTTACCGTCCGGTGACCAGGATGGATCAAATTCCCCTTTTTCAGGCTCAGCTATCAGGGGAGACATATGACCACCGTCTGCGTCCATCACATAGATATCGTTTGGGATATGATCCCGCCACGAACCAAAGATCAACCGAGCCATCGGCTCTTCCGCAGCAGATTCTGTTAGCCTGGCCGTACCCGGATGAAAGGCGAAGCGAAGAGCTACATGCTCCATCGACTCTCTCTCTTCCTGCATCCGGAACTCCGCCACAAAGGGTTCCACGGCCAACCCCATGGCCGCAACCCCCTCGAATACCGCACCATCTGCTGCAAGATCCACTTCCGCTCCCTCCAATGATGCCACCTTCCAGTTGTCTCCCAGGCCGTCGGCGAAGACCACCTCTTCCCGCGACACGACTGTGACGGGCCGCACCAGCCGGCTCCACTGCGTTCCCAGGGAAGTAGCCTGCTCCACGAGAACGAAAAGGGATTTGACGCCGGCAGATCCCTCCACTTCCACAGACACATCCAGTGCGTAGGTGCCATCCCCTCCATCGGTGAGGGACACAGCGTCTGGTCCACCGATGTTGCTCAGGTCGGCCACCACCGAGGTAATCCGGGCATCGCGCTCGAAGAGGCCTGGCCGCACCGCCGCCTGGAATCGGGCTGTAGATCCCACTTCCACCACACCGGGCGGGACACTCTCCCAGAGGGTGGGCTGCACCTCGTGATACATTTCCTGCCCCTCGATGATGCGGATTGTCTGGTCAACCGATATTCCCGTCAACACATCCACCTGACCGGATGGCCAACGGATCTCCAACTGGTCCACACGGGTCTCCGACCCCAGACCGAAGTGGGCTACCAGATCCTGCTGATGAAATCCATTGCCGCTCCGCGTCTCTCGCATCAGTTGTCTTCCGCCGACCGTAACAATCAACCGGGTACCGATCCCGCTGCGATTGCTCTCCGTTCCCTCCAGCACCACCCGCAGGTAGTGGTTTTCATTACCCAGATTCTGGTAAATTCCCCAACCCCACAGGTCCAGAAATCCATCCAGATTCAGGTCGCCGATCGTTCCCAAGATCCCTTCAGGCTGCTGAGAGGAGACGTCGGAAAAAGTACCGTCCCCGTCGTTGAGGAAAAGATAGCGGGGCGACTCTGTGATTAGATCCAGGTCGCCATCGTTATCCAAATCGGCCATACTGACGAAGCGAATCGACTCTTCGATCAACTCACCCAATCCAACTGCGTCTGTCACGTCCAGAAACGCCCCATCCCCTATGTTCAGGAGCATGGTGGATCGATAGAGAATCTCTCCACCCGTTGAGGCCTGGAAGATGTCCAGATCTCCGTCTCCATCGAAGTCGCCAGCGGCCACTCCGAAAGCCCATCCTGGATCCCCGATGTCATCGGTAGTAGCATCCAGGAATTTCCCCTGGCCATCGCTCAGGAAGAGACGATTGGGTGCTCCCCAGACGCCCAGGTAAAGATCCGGCCAACTGTCGTCGTTGAAATCCCCGGCGACCATTCCGCTATGGCTGCCTCCTTCATGGCCCAACCGCATTCCCAACTTCACCTCTTCCGTCACATCTGCGAAACTGCCGTCCCCATTGTTGCGGTAGAGCTTGTTCCGGTGCAGTTCGTGATCCCCTGCGTTCCCGGTGAACAGGTCCACGTACCCGTCCCGATCGTAGTCCAGCCAGATGGCGTTTCCCGTGACTAGTTCGTCCATCAGGCCGGCCTGGACCGTCACGTCCGTAAAGATCCCCCGGTCATTGCGCAGCAGGACGTTCCGCCCTGGCTCCCTCCCCGGGGCAAACCCCCCTCCTACCGAAACAAAAAGATCCAGATCCCCATCGTTGTCGTAGTCGGCAAAGCCCGCCCCGCCGCCTATATATTGCGGAGACATGTCCGCCTGTAACGCTTCGGTCTGATCTGCGAATGTGCCGTCGCCGTTGTTGTGCAGCAGCAGCATCTGCCCGGACCTATGGCCGAACGCATCGGCCGAGAACAGGTCCGGCCAGCCGTCGTTGTTGTAGTCGGCGATGTTCATATTGAAAAAGCCGCTTCGCGGAGTAACGCCTGATCCCTCGGACACATCGATGAAGAGGGGCTGCGCGGCTCCAGACTGGGCCAGTGCCAGGCCAAAACAGAGGGGTAAATAACATCGCATGATCAGATAGCGAATACTGGCGGTAGTCATAGTTGATCCCCCTTGAGAGGATGAGGGGAAAAGAGCGCGAAGCAGATGACAGGGGCAACGATTCCTGGAAAGTGGACAGTTTCATCCATAGGATACGAAAACGCAAACGCCGTGCCAAAAAGAAAATCAGCGGCTGGGATTGGCAGTAACTCGTTGATATTTTATAGGATAACGAACAGATAGGAGGAGAGTGGTCCAGAATATGTCAGCCGCACCGTGTCCAGCTTTCCGGACAGCCGGCCAGTAAATTGACGGCCTCCTTTCATACAGATTTTCGCGCGACAGGAAAAACGCTCCCGGATCGTTCCAGCGGGATAATCGAAACAGATTCTGCGACAAAAAGAGATTCCCGCCAGATCACTCCAGCGGGAACCCCTTCATGGAACGGTGTCGCATGTACCAGCTAACCACCTATTCCAAATTCGCCGAGAGGAACGTCAGCACCGCGGAAACCTGCTCCCGCAGATGCGTGATGTGGTCCCCATCTACCTCCTCATAGGTATAGGTGAGTCCGGCGTCCCCCAGGGCGGCTATCAGCAGATCCACGTTCGGGACCTCTTCCATGACGATCGTCGGTCCCACACCCTGATTCACGAAAATCGCCGTGTTCGCCAGGTTCGCACCGTCGCGAGCGATCTGGTGGACCAGATCCTGCTCCACCCATTTCTCCCACACCTCCTCGACCACTGTCTTACCCGGATATTCGATCGGCAGGTCTACGTAAAACGGCGGCTTGTCCGGATTCGGAGAAAAGGCCGATGCCATTGCATAAAAGACATTGGTGCTGAAATTGGTCGAAAAGATGACGCCGGCCACCGGGAAAAGATCTAGCGTCTCTTGCGTCATATCCACCAGAATCGGCTCCCCAAGGATCTCCGGATTCTCCACGAGGAAGCCATCTATGGGCGTGGGTGAAACCCCGAAGTCGTTGGGAAACCCGGGGCTCATGGCCGCCACACCACCGAACACCTCATGGTATTCCATGGCCAGCGACAGTGAGCCGTATCCTCCCATCGAATGCCCCGAAATACCCCGACTGTCCCTGCTATCTATCGTCCTGTACTTCCCATCGATGTACGCGACCACTTCTTCGGCAATGTAGTCACGAAAGTTGCCGATGACTGGCGAATTGGCGTACCAACTCCCTCCGTACGCAGTCCCTCCCTCTGGCATCACGATGATCATCTCCTCCATCTGGCCAGAGCTGATCAACTCGTCGGCGATAGTCCGTATATCCAATCCCAGATCGAGACCCACCCCCTGCATGAACGCATTCATACTCCAGGGGAAGGTCTCGTGTCCCCCAAGATATCCGTGGAGCAAATACACCGTGGGATACCGCTTTTCCGGCATCATGCCGTAACTCGGCGGAAGATATATCGCCATCTTCCGCGTCGCCGGATCTCCCAACAGATTCCCCTCGAGTGCTGCGCTGGTAATCCCATCGTATGTCAGAACGCCCTGTGGAAACATCCTCGCCGGAGGCATCTGCCCCCGACTTCCCCCGGCCATTCCGGCGGAAATAGTGAGTTTGCTCGATGGCGAGGAGATTGCTTCTTCCGGAGTGGAAGAGACCGGATCGTCGCTGCAGCCGATGAACGCCAACATGGCCACGATACCGAACAATAAACCAGTGTAACGCATGGTAACCCTCCTTGTGGAAAAAGGGTGCAAAGGGATTCCCGCCAGATTGCTCCAGCGTGAATCCCTTCGCATAACCGTGTCGCAGTTGCGACTACTGAACCGCGCCGATATTGACCAGAGTGATCATTTCGTCGTAATAGAAATTGATCTCCGTCACCAGACCATCGGCATCGTGATGGGCAACCCAACCCAGGCGATTTCCGCTAAAGTTTCCCGAAGCCGGTATGCCGAAATAAGGCCCATCGTGGGTGCCGCCCACTGTGGTCTCCGTCAGAACCCACCCTTCCCCCAGATCCACTACCCTTACGACCTCCAGTTTGAGATCGGAAAACCCCAGGATGAACAGTTCGTTCAACGCCACCATTGCGCTGCGATCCAGTGGCACCATCCCGATCGTGTTGTATTTTACTACCGCGTCGGTGTGATAGGTTTTAATCCAATTCCCCAGATCGTGGCTATTGAAGCGAGCGATCGACTCGATCTCCGCTTCCACTGGCGACAGCCCCAGTGGCTCCGGATCCG
>Ga0233437_1007352_pt1 | contig 10693 bp, 7 predicted proteins | sample SI_122_August201_FD_182714 | JGI IMG/M metagenome (GOLD analysis project Ga0233437, IMG submission 182714) | Seawater microbial communities from Saanich Inlet, British Columbia, Canada - SI_122_August2016_200_MG | ecosystem: Environmental > Aquatic > Marine > Inlet | place: Canada: British... | reverse complement strand
ATTTGTTCTTCTAGGTACTTTACCATCTCGGATAAATGTAAGGAAATATTGATGAATTTATCTCTAACTGCACCATAAGTTGATACCCAATAATCTTTAACTAAAGGATAAAGTTCTACTGCTGCACTTTCTGGAATGCCTTGCTCTTTTAAACTTCCAATAAAACCAATTCCACTCGGTTCCATCAGTTGGGTCATGTTAACAATGAATCTATGGTAAGCTTTGTACTTAGCTAAGTCCTTTTTCGCTGCATCTAAACTTCTACTATAAAATCTATGGACTGTTTCACTTCTTAAAACAAAAAGGGTTTTATTATAGAATGAACTCTCTTCTGCTTTAACTAAGGCTAGATTCTTGGCACTCCAATCAATAAATAGGTTTAGCTTTACGAGCATGAGTTCAATTTTTCTTCCCATACGATTTTCAGCAAAAGCTTTTGCATATTGTTGCAAATAGATTTTACCTTGATCTTCTTCATACATTGATCCCAGCATGCTTTAGTTATTTTTCCTCAATTTAAATACTTTTTGTTCTTAAAAGTGCGAATATTAGTATTACTTGTTGCTTACTAGTTATCCTTACTAATATGCGAACATTTATAAAGGACAAAAGTCTTTTTCTATCCAGTTTGACTAAGAAAGGCACTGATAAAGTTATTTTGAAGTACATTAAAGAACATTTTCCTAGACCTGTTTCTACAAGAGAAATTTCAGAAAATTTGAAAATTGCATGGCATACTGCAGACAGGTATTGTTTAAAATTACAATTACAAGGAAAAGTTGGTGCTTTCACTATTGGAAAAGCTACAGCTTGGTATTTAACCAAGAAGTAAAACAAAAAAAGAGGTAGATAGATGAGGCGAAAAGCGAGTGTGCGCGCGATAGCGTTACTAAGTGTACTAGTTTTAGGACTATTCATTTTAGCACTTGCTACTTCTGTTGATAACTCTATCACTGGTGCGGCAATTGGATTGATCTCTCCAGAAAATCCAACAAATGAATTAATTGAGGAAGTGCCTAATTCACCTGTTGATCAAAATGAAACAATTGAAGATCCAACAATTCCAGAAGAAACTTTGAACACAACCGTTCCTGAAAATGAAACCATTACTCTCATAGAAGATGAAATCGGAGAAGAAATAGTAATTCCAACTTTTGAAGATCTTAATGCATTAATTATTGTTGATTCTTTTGGAAGAGAAGTAAATTATGAACTGGAAACTGAAGATACTCTAACATCTATTTATCCTAACTTGATAATTGATACTTTTGAATTTATTGATTTAGTTGGTGGTCAAATTGTATTAGAAGAATTAGGAAGGATGAAAGCCGAATTAGATCTAATAACAGTTTTTATTATTGATACTAAGGAACTGAATTTTACAACTGGATCAGTTACGAAACGAACTGAAGGTAGTGCATTGTATAAATGTCTTAATTGGGACGGGATTAAATGTAATGGTTGGGAATTTGTTCAAGACTTAGTTGGACAAGAATATTCTATTGAACTGGTTAATGAGGAAGCGATTTATGGAGAATTATATCAACAAGATACTATTGAAATTTCAAATAATTTGGGAGTTCAAAACGTTATTAGTTCTACTCAAGCAGACGGTTTAGTTAGTTATGGTGAAGCTAACATTGCAACTCCGCGTTATAGGACGTGGGATTCAACAAATGATTTTAGTGCCGAATTAACAGATGCACAATCTTTAGGAACTAATGGTGCTGCTGATATTACTTGGGTTGTTACTAAGGGTAATCATGAACGTGATGAAATTATTATGGGTACCGTTGATAAAAATAACGACATAAATGTTCAAGTATACAATGCTGTCGCTGCAAGCTGGGGTAACTTACAAGAGATGAGCATAGATATTTCTAACTCTGCTCTTCGTTCCTTTGATCTTGCAACTGAAGATGTTTCTGGAGATACTTTAATTGTATATGAAACCTCATCCTCTGCCGATACTACAGTAGCTTATAGAATTTGGAATGGAACTGGATACTCTTCTGAACAAACTCTTACTACTGGATTAGCTTCTTCTATAACAAATTGGGTGGCCCTAACGTCAAGACCTGGTACGGACGACATTATGGTTTTATTGCATAATAATTTAGGAGATTTACAAGCTCAATATTGGAATGGTAGTGGCTTTGATTCTTCAAGAACACTTACTTTATCAGAAGGAACAACATCAAGTACCACTCAACATTTTGCTTTTGCCTGGGAGGGAACTAGTGATGATGGACTAGTCACTTATGGGGAAGGGACTAATTTAGTTTATAGAACATTTTCCATTGCGGCCCCATATTGGAGTGGCGAAGCTACCATCGCATTAGGAGAAGCACTTACCGGATCAAGGTTATGTACTGATCCTAATTCGGATTATGTTGGAATGATTTGGCATGATAGTGGTAAAGATGCTAATGCTCGGATGTGGGACGGTGATGCAATTCTTACAAATCCACCAGCAGAAGATAATAAGATAGAGGCTAATGGTGCAAATAATGTTGTCGTTGATTGTGCCTGGTTTAGTTCTACTCAAGCTTTGTTTGGGTCTGTCGACGATAGGAAGAAAGGAATTGATTACATTACCTTTACTAAATCTAACACTTGGAGTGCTGATTTAAGTGCTGCACCAATAACAGTAAACATTGCCACCAAAGATATTGATGGTCTAAGATTTACAGAACACCCTACCACTAACGAAGTTATGGCTACCGGTCAAGATACTAATGAGGACATTAGCGGAATTAGGTGGGATGGTTCAGCTTGGCAAACATTTACTGCCAACCAAATTGAAGCTAATACTGAAGTACTAAATGCAGCTCAAGAAAGTGTCATGTTTGATTGGTTTAGATATGATCCTCTGCCAAATGTAACTGACGTTCTTCCTCAGTCTGGAAGTTATGCTGCAGGGAGTGTTATTGAGATCAATGCAACAGTTGTTGATCAAATTGCTGTTGATACAGTTTTAATTAACATTACACTTCCAGACAATTCGGTGGAACAGTTAACTATGACTGATCCAAATACAGATGATATTTACAATGCAACTTTTACTTCAACTACACAATATGGAACTTACACCCTTAGGATAATTGCTAACGATACAAGCGTTCATCAGAATATAAATAACACTGAAACAACAACTTTTACTATTGCCGAAATTAATCCTCCCGAGGTAGTGGCGTTAATTCCTGTTGCTGATATAGCCTATGGTTCTGGAGCAACTATTGAGATCTCTGCTAACATAACTGATCAATCAGCTCTAGGTGCTGTTTATGCTAACATTACTCGACCAGGAAGTACTGTTGACCAAATAACTTTAAGTAATTCTATTGGGAATAAATACAATAACTCCTACACTATTCCTGCAGAAATTGGGACTTTCAACATTGTGTTCTTTGCTAATGATACCTTTAACAATATCAATTCTAGCGAGAGTACAAACTTTACTACAAGCTTATCTGAGGGTCATTCTGGAACTTTTATTCTGAATTCTTCCGATTCTGTACAAAATAGTTTCTTTAATGGAACTTTTTACCAAATTCAGTTTAATGATGCTCTTGATGCTTTAACCTTAAATGGTTCTGTTGGAATTTTTAATATTACTGGAAACTTTACTTCAGAGATATTTAACTCTCAATCAATTTCTAGTTGGGATAATATCAGTTGGACTTCTAATGGTGTTGGAAAATTGCCTGCAAATGGAATTATGGAAGATGTTCCTAATGATGCATTTAATATGAGTGGAAATATTCTATTAATGCATTTTGATGAAAATTCTGGAACTTTAGTAGATTATTCTGGGAATGGTTATGATGGAACACAACAAGGGGGAATCACTTATTCTGTTTCTGGAAAAATAAATACTGCATTAACTTTTGATGGTACTGATGATTATGTTAATGTTTCGACAGACTTGAGTGTGGTGTTGGGACAAAGTGACACTGCTGGTTTATCAGCTTGGATAAAAACAACTCAAGCAGGAAATGATGTTAATTGGCAAGCGCCGGGAATCACTGGGACTGAAGAATCTGGAGGAGAGAATGATGTGTTCTTTGGGTATTTAGATGGTTCTGGAAACATTGTAATCAATGCCGGAGGAACTGCTGGTGCAGTGAGTAATTTTGCTGTTAACGATGGGATTTGGCACCATATATATTTAACGAGGGTAGCATCTTCCGGGGAAGTAAAAGTTTATGTTGATGGTATTTTACATGATACAGCAACATCAGCAAGTGGGGCAATCACAACTCCATTTTATAGTATCGGAAGAATTGAAGATACCGGAGGCACTTCTGAAAACTTTAATGGTCAAATTGATGAAGTGGCAATTTTTGACAGAATACTTTCTGATGCAGAAGTTTTGGCATTATATCAAAGAGGCTCTGTTAAATTAAATTTTACAGCAATGAGTTGTAATGACTATCTTTGTAATGGAGAAAGTTATATTGACATTGATGACACTACTCCTTTTGGTTTATCTTTAGATAGCAACCAATATTTTAGATATCAAGTAATGTTTGAAACTGGTAATACTTCTTTTACTCCTGAATTATATAATGTTTCAGTTCATTACACTCCCGATACCACCTCTCCAGAAGTTACTGGTTTGGTACCCTTGGCTGGAATTATTTATAACATTAGTGATGTGTTTGAAATTGCGGCAACAATAACCGATATTGCTCCCATTTCTTTAGCTTATGCTAATATTACTTATCCTAATAGTACTGTTGGCCAGATTGTTTTAAGTGATGCCGGTTCTGGAAAATATAATAATAGTTTCACTGCTCCAAATGTTATTGGCACTTATACTGTTCTTTTCTTTGCTAATGATAGTAGTAATAATATCAACAATACTGAAACAACAACCTTTACAGTCCAAGACGTTGTTGATCCAACAATTACACCTTTAGTTTGCACACCAAACCCAGCCGCCTCAGCACAATCCATTATTTGTAATGTTACTGTAATTGATAATATTGGTGTTGATACTGTTACTGCGAATGTAACATTCCCAAACAGTACAGTTGAAATACAAACTGTAAGTAATATTTCTTCCACTTATAGTTTTACATTCACTTCAACTACAAACTTGGGAGCATATAATGTAACTTGGTGGGCAAATGATACCTCTGACAATACCAATAATGGGACAGATGATTTTGTAGTCTCTGATTTAATCAATCCAGAAGTTACAGCTTTGATTCCAAGTTTAAGTTCTAATTATAACATAACTAATGTAATTGAAATCTCTACTAATGTTACCGATACGGGTGCTGTGAATTATGTTTATGCCAATATCACTTATCCTAATAGTACTGTTAGCCAGATTGTTTTAAGTGATACCGGTTCTGGTAAGTACAATAATAGTTTTACTGCTCCAAGTTTAATTGGTATTTATACTGTTCTTTTCTTTGCTAATGATAGTAGTAATAATGTTAACTCCAGTGAGAGTACAACTTTTATAGTTAATGATGTTGTTAATCCTGCCGTTCTAACATTAGTTCCATCTGCTGGGACCAATTACAACATCACCAATATCATAGAGATATCCACTACCGTTACTGATGATGTTGATGTAAGTTATTCTTATGCTAACATTACTTATCCTAATAGTACTGTTAGCCAGATTGTTTTAAGTGATACCGGTTCTGGTAAGTACAATAATAGTTTTACTGCTCCAAGTTTAATTGGTACTTATACTGTTCTTTTCTTCGCCAATGACAGTAGTAATAATGTTAACTCCAGCGAGAGTACAACTTTTATAGTTAATGATATTACTTCTCCATCTATTACTCCCTTAACTTGTGTTCCCAATCCTGGAAACATTTCCCAATCCATTATTTGTAACGTTACTATAACTGATAGTATTGGTGTTGATACTGTTACTGCTAATATCACATTTCCAAATAGTACGGTTGAATCTCAGACAGTGAGTAATATTTTCTCAGTGTATAATTTCACCTTTACAACTACCGATCAAACTGGCACTTTTAATGTAACTTGGTGGGCTAACGATACTTCTAATAATGTTGATACTGGAACCGATAACTTTGTAATTAATGATGTTGTTAATCCTACTGTCAACACTCTAGTTCCATCTGTGGGGACCAATTACGACATCACTGATGTTATAGAAATCTCTGCAACCTTAAGTGATGATGTTGAAATAAGTTATTCTTATGCTAACATTACTTATCCAAACAATACTGTTAGCCAGGTTGTTTTAAGTGATGCTGGTTCTGGGAAGTATAATAATAGTTTTACTGCTCCAAGTTTAATTGGTACTTATACTGTTCTTTTCTTCGCTAATGATAGTAGTAATAATGTTAATTCTAGCGAGAGTACAACATTTATTGTTAATGATATTGTTAACCCCACTGTTAGTGCACTAGTTCCTTCTGCTGGAACAAATTATAATGTTAGTAATTCATTTGAACTCGCTGCTACCTTAAGTGATGATGTTGAAATAAGTTATTCTTATGCTAACATTACTTATCCAAATAGTACAGTTAGCCAGATTGTCTTAAGTGATGTTGGTTCTGGGAAGTATAATAATAGTTTTACTGCTCCAAATGTTATTGGCACTTATACTGTTCTTTTCTTCGCCAATGACAGTAGTAATAATGTTAACTCCAGCGAGAGTACAACTTTTATTGTTAATGATATTGTAAATCCTTCAGTTTCAAGTGTTACACCTTTAGTGGGAAGCAGTTTTTCTTCTGGAGGGAGCGTCTCAATTGCTACCACAATAACAGACGATGTTAATGTGAGTTTTGTTTATGCTAACATTACTCTGCCTGATAGCAGTTATAATACCATTACCTTGACTTATCAAGGAAGTAATATTTATGGGGGTATATTTAGTAATACCTCTCAAGCAGGAACTTACACATTACAAATTATTGCTAATGATACATCTAATAATTTGAACGATACAGTAACTAGAACTTTTAGTGTTTTAGATAGTCAGAATCCAATTGTTACTTTAGTATCTCCTGCTAATGAAGCAGAGTTAACAGATGGCAATATTACTTTTACTTGTAATGCTACTGATAATGGTGGTATAGAAAATGTTACTTTGTATCATAATATTAATGGGATTTGGCAAGAAAATGAAACTAATACTTCTATCTCTGGAACAAGTAATCAAACAAGTTTTGTCATCAACGATGTGGCAGATGGAACTTATCTTTGGAATTGCTTATTTTATGATTCAATTCTTTCATCGTAAACTAGAAAATTCTAATAAAAAACAACAATTGGACAAAGAAAAGCCTTTGTGGGGAATTAAGAAAGAAACTAAACAATTGCAACAGAAAGAAAAGAGAATCAAACAAAAAGAGAGAAAAGTTAAGGTTGTTAAAGAAAAAGCAGAGAAAGAAAAGCAAGATATTAAGAAACATAAGGAAGAAATAAAAGGGATAAAAAAGGCTATTAAAAAGAAAAATAAAAGGAATTCTCATTAATTTAACAAGTTTTATATACTTCTTTCTTCCCTAATATCCCAACACTTAGGGGGTGTTTATAATGGCAAATTTGTTAATGTTTGGGATTTTAAATCCAATTGTAATTATGATAGTGCTTTTCATTCTGTCAAGTTTGAAAGTTGTTAAAGAATATGAACGTGGAGTTAAGTTTACACTGGGCAAATATACTGGAATGATGAAACCGGGATTAAGAATGGTTTTTCCAGTAATTCAATCATGGGAAAGAGTTGATCTGAGAGTTAAGGCAGTAGATGTTCCTGATCAAGATTGTATTACTAAAGATAATGTTTCTGTAAGAGTTAATGCTGTACTTTACTTTAAGGTTTCAGAAGCAGAAAAAGCAATAATCGGTGTTGAGAATTATTTCTACGCAACTTCTCAACTTTCACAAACAACAATGAGAGATATTGTTGGAGAAGTAACGTTAGATGAACTTCTAAGAGAAAGGGATGAGATTTCCAAGAAAATCCAAACAATTGTTGATAAAGCTTCAGATCCATGGGGAATTAAAGTTGAGTCTGTTGACCTGAAACATGTAGAACTTCCAGATAACATGAAAAGAACTATGGCTAAGGAAGCAGAATCCGAGCGGGAGAAGAGGGCAGTAATCATTAAGGCACAAGGAGAAGTTCTGGCAGCTAATAACATGGCTAAGGCAGCTACTACGTTAGCTAAGGCACCAGGAGCTTTACATCTGAGAACGCTACAGAGTATTAATGATATCTCTTCAGACCAAAGCAATACAATTGTCTTTGCTATGCCAGTAGAAATCTTGAAAGCTTTTGAAAGGTTCGGAAAGAAGTAGGGGTTACAACTCTATTTTTATTTTTTTTTACTTTCTTTTAAGAAAGTTCAAAATTCTAGGAGAATTTTTTTATTCTTCAAATCAATTGTTTTAATTTTCTTAATTTTCTTAAACTCTTCTTTAATTTCTGTCCATTCCTTTCCTTCTTTTAATAAGGAATTAACGATATCTTTTAACTTTTGTAATGAAGCATAATTTTCATAAACTAATTCTCCTTTTTTTGTATTCGAGTCAATAGATTTATCTTGTTTCTTAATTGCCTTTTCTTGTGCTGCCACCATTCTTTTAATAGTGTTTATTTTACTTTCATAGGGGGAAACGGTCTTAAATGGATTAAGTGTGTCTAAGGCAGCACTATAAGTGTCTAATTTTTCTTTCTCGTCTTGTTCTGAAAGTGAAAATGGAGTAATCTGTTCATCATAAACATATCCTTTTGGGGATTTAATCTGTTCTAAGAAAAGTTTAATTGTTTTAACAATTTCTTTAGCTTCTTCTTTAGTAATTTCTCCCGGTAATTTTCCTTTTTCAACATCACTTAATTTGCAAGCTTCTTCAGCATAAAGTCCGCCCAACCCAAATTCTATCGCTAAGGCAGTAGCAAGATTCTTTTTCTCACTTTTCTTTAATGTTGAGAATAAATCTTTTTCATTAATGTCATCCCAATTTAAATCAGATTCAGGGAATTTATATGTTTCACCAACTCTAACTTCTCGATCTCGGAATTTTTGTCTGTGTAATGCTGCAATAATCTTATCATCCTTATCTATTAGAATTAAATTTCCCTTAGCATATAACTCAATTATTAACTTGAATTTATCTGCTTTCTCTACTTCGAATACAATTACTCTGTCTGCATTATATTGATATATCTTATTAATTGTAGAATTGCTAATATATTTACGTAATTGCATACAGTAGGATGACGGCCTTAATGGGGCTTCTTTCTTTTTAGTTAGACAAAGATACTTTCCCGGAATAATCTTTAACAATTGTTTACCTTGTCCTTGGGCATGAAGTTGAAACATCAGTTCTTTTTTATCTTGGTGGTAAACCTGGGAAACTTTTCCACGAGTCAAGAATTGCAGTTCATTAACAATTGCTGCTAATTCTAATGAAGTTATTGAATTTTTAGGCATATTGTGTGAAAGTATCTAAATATTTATAAGTTTATAGATTATTGTTATCTTATGCTTGCTGATTATTGTGGGGAGCCACTTAGAAAAGAAAAAGGGTTAATTGAAAGATTAGCTAGTTCTGTCGTAAGAAGAAGAATTCAGAGGGCGGACAGAGTCATTGAAGAGTTATATGATCAAATTATAGAACAAAAACCAGCTGATTGCGATGGGGTTGTAATTGATGTTAAAGCAAGAGATTGGAAATATGGGAACTATTGTTTAGTTGATGCTTTAGTTTCAACAATGAAACATCCAAAACATTCCTATGTTAGACAAGTTTTTACTGATCAAGAATGGGATGAGATAGGCAGAGAATTAGGTTTGTATACTTCTTAGGATTGTAGTTTTGTTTTATACCTGTTTTTAAGAAAAATGAAGGGCTAGATGGGACTCGAACCCATGACCCGTCGCTCTGCAGGCGACTGCTTGCTATCAGCTCAGAAATCTGAACCAATCTTAGCCGCTTGGCCACTAGCCCTTAATGATTTAAGCAGTTTTTCTTGCTTACTTTTATTGTCAAAACCAACATGCTTTAAAAAGTTTCCGAATGAAGGCTTCTCTATTGTTATTCTGAGATACATACTTGTGCTTCCATCTTTTCTTATGTTCAATTTACCATAATTAACCGGAGATGTTCTAATGTCAAGGCTTTTTAGTATTTCTCGGATCTGTTCAAAGAAAGCAATACCTTCTTTTAAGAGTATTTTATTTTTGGCCATTCTAAAAACAATTTGCCATCTTTCTTTGCAGGAGAAAATTGTTCCTTCGTTGTCATATAATGCTCTCAAATATGCTGTTTTTACTTCGTTTGAACCGTTAAGAATCCAACTGGGAATGAGAAAAGGCGAATTTGTCTTGTTACCAACAGGAATTTCATATTTTTGGAGAAACAACGCTACTGGTTTGGAGATTATGAAGCACTGATATCTTAGACCAGAACCTTTCCAGGTTTTTCTCCTATCTTCATATCTTTTTGGTGTGATATTAAACAAATTTTGAGAAATGCTTTCAAAAGCTTCAACTTCTTCTATATCCTTTGAAAAGAAAGAGGTTAAATATCTCCAATTTTTTATTTGAAGATGCCCATCTCCAGTAATATAACCAGCAAGCTTGGCAAGTTCAGGATTGTTTAACAATTGTTCATACATTTTTAATCACCTCTTTATTTTACACAATTGAAAGAATAAAGAGTGAATAAAAATTAGTTCACT
>Ga0233437_1007349_pt1 | contig 10696 bp, 10 predicted proteins | sample SI_122_August201_FD_182714 | JGI IMG/M metagenome (GOLD analysis project Ga0233437, IMG submission 182714) | Seawater microbial communities from Saanich Inlet, British Columbia, Canada - SI_122_August2016_200_MG | ecosystem: Environmental > Aquatic > Marine > Inlet | place: Canada: British... | reverse complement strand
GCGAGTTTCTGGAGTCGATCATAGCGGCTGAGACCGAGAATTTCGGCCAGGATCTCCTTGCGCTGGCGGGAACTCTTTTGGGTGAATTCGTCCGCCTTGCCCTGGACGAGAAAGGCGGAATTGATAAAGGTGTCGTAGTCCATCGAAAGGAGCTCTTCAATGCGCTCCTGGGTCTTGGTCGCCGATACTCCTTCGGAAAGGGAGCGGAAACCATCCTGCTCTGGATCGAATATCTGCAGCTCGAGTTGAACGGTTCCGCTGCGCCGGGTCTTGCGGAAGCTGCGGATGACGCGGAAACGCTGCTCGTCCAAATCAAAGCAGAATTCCACGCGCATCTCATCGGTCCCGATGCGCAGCAGACCGGCGTCCGGTTTGCGGTCGTGGGCGCTCTTGCGAGCCTCACCCCACAGGGCGTAGGTGATACCGTCTAGCAGGGCCGATTTGCCATGGCCGTTGTCGCCGGTCAGGCATGCCACCCGGAAGCGGGTGAAGTCCAGAAGGGGGACGTCCTGGCCGTAGCTGAGAAAGTTGCTCAGAGAGAGAGAGACGGGAATCATCTAGCGATCTTCAGAAAATGGCGTTTGCTTATGTCCAGCGTTCTGGCTGGTGAGGGTTCTGTAACTCCGCAGAGCATGGAGCCATTCCTCCAATGAAAAGTTGGTTTATGCAAGCTATTCCGGTTGTCAGTCCGAATGACTGTGGGGCCGGTCTCCAGCGTCGACGGGAGCGAGATCGATCTGGCGGTCCAATTCGTCGGCGTAGCGCTGCAGGGTAGCGCGATGCTCCTGGAGATGCGGATTGTTGTCGATGTAGCGATCCAGAGCATCGCCAAGCCCCATCTCCTCGCTGACCCCCGCTCTCCGCAGGCGGGTTGTCGGCTCTTTTTGCGGCAGGATGCCGGCCACGAAAAAGGCGGGAGCAAGAGCCTGGCGCACCTGTTCGAGATTGATGGGAGGAGCGGTTTCCGAGTGCAGGGTGTAGGCGATGCGGACGATGGCATCGTCGATGTCGGTTTCGGCAATGGCCTCGACGATCGCCTGAGTCGGGTCTTCCTCCTCCAGCACTTCCAACTGGATGGTAACGAAACGCCGGGCGTCGGTGGGCGCGAATTCAAAGCTGGTGGTGCGGCCCGTGGGAGAGGTGGGATCGTCTTCGATAGAGACCAGACAGACCCCCTTTTCCTCTTTCTCCTCGCCAAAATCGATCCGTTCGATGCTACCGGAATAGACGACGGGGGGGGGCTGTCCGGAGTGCAGATCTTGATGCTTGTGCACGTGTCCCAGGGCGACATAGTCGAAAGCGGGGTTGGCCAGTGTGCCGGTCAGCAGGGTGGGATCCTGGCCGATGATCGCCGTGCGTTCGGAACCGGAATAGGTCGCCTCGGCGGCGGCGACGTGGGCGGCGAGAAGGGAGGGGATACCGGGGTCGAGTTGGCGCGCAAATTCATCGATCTGGGTGGAGCAGATCTCCCGGATCTTGGTCGCCAGTTCCTCCTGAGGGAGATTCTTGAAATCCTCATGGGTGCGCAGGACGCCGCGCGTGGGCCAGGGGAGGCCGGCGATCTGGATGGGGCCGCTGCGAGTTTCCAGACGCAGCAGGTCGGGCCGACGGATCACGTAGGTGTTGTCCAGTTCGAGAGCGCTGAAAATATCGACCGAAGTCGCTTTGCCAAAGGCGACGGGAGTGTCGTGGTTGCCCACCACCATGACGATGGGAATGCCGGCCTGGTGGAGGCGGCGCAGATGGAGGGCGAATTCCCGCTGGTGGGTCGGAGTTGGATCGCAGGTTTTGTAGGCATCGCCGGCGAAGACGACCAGATCGACATTGCGCTCGATAGCCAGGTCGAAAACGAAACTCAGCGAACCGACGAAATCGCGGATTCGGCTGTGCAGACCGGTACCCGGATCGAGGCGACCGTAGTTTTCGATGCCCAGGTGGAGGTCGGCAAAGTGCAGGAAGCGCAGAGGCATATTCCCAAAGGTAGAGATAAGGTGGTTGGGGGCAACGCAGTGGACTAATATAAAGACGGGAGAAAAACCGCGTAAAGGGGAAATCGAAGGAGGGGTGGAAAATCGGCTAAATCACGCCCGTGAAGAGACTTTGCTTGCATCCTCAGCAAGTTTTCCCTATCTTTAAAAAGTGTAGCGGAAGCGTGCGACGCTTCCGCTTTTTGTGTGGATTTGAGCGCCTGTGCGGGCGCGATTTGAATTTTTGGGCTCAAAGTTTACGCGTGCATCCCAAGTCGCCTAAAAACTAAAGAGTCTTGAGCGACTTGTCCGATGGCCGATAGGAGAACGAGAATGAGCGAGGTTTACCTTTCCAGAGAGGGATACCAGAAACTTCAGGGGGAGTTGAAGGAACTCAAGGACAAGGAGCGCCCCGAAGTGCGGCAGTCCCTGCAGCGAGCCAGGGAGTTCGGCGATCTTTCGGAGAATGCAGAATACGCGGCGGCCAAGGAGCGCCTGCTCTTTCTCGAACAGCGGATCAGCAAATTGGAAGAGACGCTCAGTCGGGCGCATCTGTTTGAAAACGAAGCCATTCCCGACGACAAGGTCTACATCGGTGCCACGGTGGAACTTCTCGATCTCAAGAAGAAACGAGAACTCAAATATACGTTAGTGGCCCCTGAAGAAGCGGATTTCGAAAGCGGCAAAATCTCCACTGTTTCTCCTATCGGCAAGGGGTTGCTGGGGCATGAAGAGGGGGAAGAGGTAGAGATCCAGGTGCCGGCGGGAATACTGAACTACAAGATCGTCAAAATATCGCGCTGATCGCCTTTCTACAGCGCAGAGGACGAGACTCCCGGAGGCATTTCCTCCGGGGGTCTCGTTTTTATCACCTGTCCTCGATTGGGATTGCCAAGAGTCATGAAGCAGGCAACGGATCTGGAAACGGCGCTCTGGCGGGGTGCTCTCGAATGGGTAGTATCGCCCCCTTCGCTGAAAGAAGGGTTGAATGGGATTGCCCGACTCATCGTCGAGCAGTTTGCCGTTGACTCCTGTGCCATCTATCTGTATCAGCAGCAGGCCGAAGGGCTATTGCTCAGTGGGTTAGCCGGGATTGAGGAGGGGGTTGAAGAGAGGTTGCGCATCGGACAGGGACTCACAGGATTGGCGGTGTACCGGCGGAAATCCATACAGGTGGCCCATGCGCTGGGGGATCCTCGTGCCGATCTGGGAGAGCGAAAGGGCACGTTTTTTCAGAGTATTGCCGCCGTTCCGATCCACGATAGAGCCCAACTGCTGGGCGTTTTTAATCTGCAGCAGAGGGAGGCGCGTCACTTCTCATCCGAGGAGATGGAGATTCTCGAAGGAGTCGTGCCACAGATAATCGCCGGTGCAGTAAAGACGGCGCAGGCTCTCGAAACCGCGCAGCGCCGCACCTACGAACTGCAAGCTTTGAACGAATTGGGCCAAGCGATGAATTCGGGGCTCGGGTTGGACGAGACGCTGGAACTGATCGCCGCCCGGGCGGCCGAGGCGCTGAGAGCCAAAGGGTCTGCCGTGCGTCTACTCGTCGAAGACGGCACTCTGGCGCTGGCGACGATGGTGGCCGAATCCAAGGCCCTGATCGATTCCCGCTACGAGAAGCGGATCGCCGAATACGTCGCCGCCACCGGGGAACCGATCCTGATCGACGATGTGAGGGAACGCCGCGATCCCGGGGCGCCCGGTACCTCCATGATTTGCGTTCCCCTGGTGCTGGAAGAACGGGTGGTCGGTACCCTGGCCCTGTTCGACAAAGACGCCCCTATGGGCACTCAGCGGAGATTGTTCAGCGTCGACGATTTGAACATGCTTTTTGCTCTTTCAAGCCAGATCGCTGCCGAGATCGAAGAGATTCGCATGAATGTCCGCCTGCAGGAACTGGTGCGCACGGAAAAGATGCAGGGAGAAGCACTGCGTGGGCTCTACAACCGCTCGCAGGCGCTGCTCCAGTCGATTTCGGATGGCTTGCTGGCCATCGATCGCGACGGCATGGTGGATGAAATCAATACAGTGGCGATGCGGATCTTCGGTTTCGAAGAACCACTTCCTCAAAGGCTCCACATCAAAGCTTTATTAGAAGATAAACCCCCTCTGGAGGAATGGCTGGAGAGCGGGGGGCAGTTCAGCAACCGGGTCATCACCCTCAAGACCACTTCGGGGCGCGTGGCGGCCATGGCCAACCTGCAGCCGATCATGGATACCGAAAGAAGAGCGGCCGGGGCGGTTCTCACCTTTCGCGAAATGGGAGAAGTGGGGCGGCTGGTGAATCGCGTAATCGGCGTGCAGCGCATCTTCTCCTTCGATGATATAATCGGCGGAAGTTCGAGCATCCAAAAGACTACGGAATTGGCGCGCATCGCCGCGGGAACCAGTTCGAATATCCTGATCCAAGGAGAGACCGGAACCGGGAAGGAAGTGTTCGCCCAGGCAATTCACAACGCCAGTGCCTTCAACGAAGGCCCCTTTCTGGGGGTCAACTGTGCGGCGATCCCCCGCGATTTGATCGAGAGCGAACTGTTCGGGTATGTCGAAGGGGCGTTTACCGGAGCGAGCAAGAAGGGGCGCCTGGGCAAGTTCGAACTGGCCAGCGGGGGCACCATCTTCCTGGATGAGATCGGAGATATCCCCCCGGAAGTTCAGGCCAAACTCCTCCGGGTATTGCAGGAAAAGGCGATCGTCAGAGTGGGGGGAGACCGAACGATTCCGATCAACTGCCGCCTGATCGCCGCTACCAACCGCAATCTCAACCTGGCAGTAGCCGAACAGCGATTTCGTCGAGACCTGCTCTACCGGTTGAATGTTATCACCATCGAACTTCCTCCGTTGCGGGAGCGGAGGGGAGATATTCCCCTTTTTGTCGACCGATTCATGCAGGCCTTTTCCGAGCGCAATAACAAAGTGGTGGACGGGGTAGCCGAAGGAGTGATGGAGCGTCTGGTGAACTACGAGTGGCCGGGCAACGTGCGAGAACTGGAAAATGCCATCGAACATGTCGTCGCCATGGTCAAAGGGCGGCGCATCGGCTGGGAAGATCTGCCCTCTCATTTGCAGATCCATCCCGATGAGGGAATGGCCATAGCGGAGGAAGATCTGCCTACTTTCGAGCGAGCCAACCGGGAATACGAAGTGGCGATGAGACAGCTCTTCATCGAAGCTCTGCGCGCCGAAAAGGGGGATATACTGGGGGCTGCCCAATTGCTCGGAATGAGCCGGGCGACCTTGTATCGCCGGCTGAAGAAATTCGGTTTGCAACGCGAAATTTCAAAAATGAGATTTGAGTATCAGATTTGATACATATTTGTAAAGTTTGTAATTCGTTGGAAAAGAAAACAATACTCCCTTTTTTTGTTTTCTTCTGTCTCAAATTTGATATTTCGGGAACTTTAAGACTCAGCAGTGCGTCCGAGTTATGCCATTGCGCTGAAGGAAATCCCATAACTTTTTGTATATAATGGGAATAAGTAGATAAAATGAATGCAAAAAAGAAGCGGATAAACCAATTTTTTCGAATGTGGCATTGTATTTGCTTATTTTTAGGCAAAATGAAGAGATTCCCAAAAACGAGGCGAAATGGAAACAAAAATTATCAAGGCCCAGTGGCGGCCTGTTTGCAAAGCAGAGGGGTGTGGGCGGGAAGCTCGCACGGCCGGGTACTGTCCCCGTCACTATCAACAAATCCGCCGGCATGGCCGGCTTACGCCCGAGCGCGAATACAAGAAACGGGGTGGAGGGTGCCTGGTAGAGGGATGCAGTGAAACCCAGATCGCCAAAGGGTATTGCTTCAGGCACTACCAGCAAGTGAGGCGATATGGCCGGCTCACTCCAGAGCGAGAGCGGGTCTATGGCCGCAAGATATGCCAGGTTCCCGGTTGTGGCGAAAAGCACTCCTCCAGAGGGTATTGCAAGAAGCACTATATGACTGAATACTATCTGCCCAGATTGGCCGAACGGGAACGGGCCGCGCGGCGCACTGCCTAAAGGGATATCCCCTACCAGGCCGGAAACAAAGCTCTGCGGTGACAGCGGAAGAAGGTAGAGGGAGAACGGGAGCCGACTGAGCTAACCCATTGTAGATAATCGGAAATGGCCAGATAGTTCACCTCGATCTGGCCATTTCTGTGCAACCAACATATATATCGCCCCATGCTCTTGACAGATAAAAAAACCTATCTTACTTTTCTAAGTCTGTGAATAAAGACTTGGTGCGGTAGATAGAGGTCGATTCGGGATATGAGGCGGGAATAGCTCAGTTGGCTAGAGCGCGAGCCTTCCAAGCTCGATGTCGCGGGTTCGAGTCCCGTTTCCCGCTCCATAAATTATTTCAACGGCTTTGGGCCGATGTAGCTCAGTAGGTAGAGCGCGTCCTTGGTAAGGACGAGGTCACCAGTTCAATCCTGGTCATCGGCTCCATTTTTTGATTACTCTCCCTTTCAAAAGGCACGAATAGGATGCCAAGAGAGCAGATAACGCTGGAATGCGAAGCCTGTAACCGGCGTAATTATACCGCTACTAAAAACCGGCGCATCCATCCAGGGCGGGTGGAGTTTAAAAAATACTGCCGGTTTTGTCAAAAGCATACTTCGCATAAAGAAACCCGGTAATTCGGTAGGGCTGTAGCTCAATTTGGTAGAGCACCGGTCTCCAAAACCGGCGGTTGCAGGTTCAATTCCTGTCGGCCCTGCCAACAAACGCCAGGTGGCTGCATCTGTCAACAAACGCCAGGTGTCCGCAATCACGACTCTGTTAAGCAGGAATTGACATCGGGGGATGTGGGAAAAACTCAGCAGTTTCATCAAAGATGTTCGGGGTGAATTCGCAAGAGTGAGCTGGCCGACGCGTGAAGAGCTGGTCAATTCTACCAGTGTTGTACTGGTTTTCTCCGCCGTGTTTGCCGTTTTCATCGGCGTCTTTGATCTGCTCATCTCCTTTGTATGGGGAATGCTGCTCGGGCAGTAGAGGTTTTGCGAATCGAATACGAACATAGCGGCGTGGATTTCCGCCGCTAATTTTATGTTTTGCTTTTAGGCGTTCCTCAAGCCCTAATCTTGGATTGGCATCATGGCGAAGCGCTGGTACGCGCTGCATACCTATTCCGGACACGAGAATAAGGTGAAAACTTATCTCGAATCCCTGATCGAATCCCAGGCAGCTCAGGGAGCGATCGCTCAGGTCGTCGTGCCTATCGAAGAAGTCGTCGAATTGCGTGGCGGTAAGAAGAAGATCACCAAGAAACGCTTCCTGCCGAGCTACGTGCTGGTCGAGATGGATATGACCAAGGATGCATGGCACGTAGTCACCAATATTCCCGGAGTGACCAATTTTGTCGGTCCGGCGCGCAAGCCCCAGCCACTGCGTCAGGAAGAGGTCGACCATATCCTCGGACAGATCGAACGGCGCAAGGATCCGGAGATCGAGGAGATTCCCTTTGCCGTGGGCGATCAGGTAAAAGTCAACGATGGACCTTTCAAAGATTTTATTGGTACGGTACAGGAAGTAAATCCCGAGAAGCGTCGCTTGAATATCATGGTGAGTATTTTCGGCCGCGGCACCCCTGTCGAACTGGACGTTCTGCAGGTGGAGGCGGTGGATGAAGCACAGAATTAGTAGGGAGATATAGGTCGAATGGCAAAAAAAGTATTGGCCACTATCAAGTTGCAGGTGCCGGCAGGGCAGGCCAATCCGACTCCGCCGGTCGGTCCGGCTTTGGGGCAGCACGGCGTCAACATAATGGAATTCTGCAAGGCGTTTAACGCCCAGACGCAGGACAATCAGGGTTTGATCATACCGGTGGTAATCACGGTTTATGCCGACCGCACTTTCACCTTCATCACCAAGACCCCCCCTGCTTCCGTGCTGCTCAAAAAGGCTGCGGGTATCCCCAAGGGATCCGGAGTGCCCAATCGGGATAAAGTTGGTCAGGTCACCTCCCAGCAACTCCGGGAGATCGCCGAGCTCAAGATGGAAGACCTGAACGCCAGTTCGGTCGAAACCGCCATGCTGATGATCGCCGGCACCGCCCGCAGCATGGGCTTAACAGTCGCGTAAAAGAGGTAACAGCAGATGGCCAGAGGTAAGAAATACAAGCAGGCGATGGAGAATTTCGATCGCGCCCAGACCTATTCCTGGACGGATGCGGTCAAACTCCTCAAGGAATTCCCCGAACGCAAGTTCGACGAAACCGTCGAACTCTCTTTCAGTCTTGGTATCGACGGCCGTCAGGCCGAACAGATCGTGCGCGGTACGGTCATGTTGCCAAACGGCACCGGCAAGGAACTGCGCGTCCTGGTCATCACCCAGGGCGAACTGGAGCAGGAGGCCAACGAGGCGGGTGCCGACTACGTTGGAGCTGCCGATATGGTCGAGAAGATTCAGGAGGGCTGGCTCGACTTCGACGTGGTCATCGCCTCTCCGGATATGATGGGGCAGGTTGGCAAACTGGGGCGCATCCTGGGTCCCCGCGGCCTGATGCCCAATCCCAAGACCGGCACCGTCACCCGCGACGTGGGGCAGGCGGTTCGGGAGGCTAAGGCCGGGCGCATCGAATACCGGGCCGACAGCAAGTCCGGGAATAATGCCCACATGCCGATAGGTAGGCTCTCCTTTGACGATGCGGCTCTGATCGAAAATGCCAGAGCCGTAACCGAGGCCATTTTGCGCGCCAAGCCAGCGTCGTCCAAGGGGCTGTATGTAAAAAAACTTACGCTGTCCACCGTCATGAGCCCCGGTATCCGGATCGACCGTTCCGAACTCGCGCTCACCTGAGCGTCCGGCGATAGAAGCGCATTTTCTGTTTAAGGATCTTTAGCAATGCCCACTACCGAAAAGATAGAGAAAGTAGCACAGCTCGCCGCGAGCATGACCGAGGCAAAGGCGATCTACCTGGCCGATTTCACGGGCATCGACGTGGCTGCGGTCACCGATCTGCGCCGCAAACTGCGCGAGGCATCGATCGATTACGAAGTCGTCAAGAATCGTCTGGCCAGGCGGGCCGCCGAGGCTGCCGGTTTCGATGGCATGATGGAATTCTTCAACGGCCCTACGGCCATCGCCTTTTCCAGTGATGATCCCGTTGCACCGGCTAAGATTTTGCAGGATTTCATCAATGCTGGTGGGAAACTCGCCATCAAAACGGGTTTCTTGGATGGACAGCTGCTGTCGGAAGAACAGGTAAAAGAGCTGGCTTCGTTGCCGTCCAGGGAACAGTTGCTGGGCAAGGTCGCAGGGGGTATTCAGGCGCCCCTCTACGGTCTAGCAAGTGTCTTAAACGGTCTGCTGCGCAATCTGGTCGGCGTCATCGCTGCCATCGAAGAAAAACAACAGGGGGCTTCCGGAGAGGAAGCCGCTTAAGCCGGCAGTAGCATCAGCCCAAACATTTTCCAACAACCAGGGTCTATACAGGAGGTCCTAAATGAGCGAAGAAACTACTCCCAGCGCCAAAGTCGGGGAGATTATCGAAACGATTGGCGGTTTGACCGTCCTCGAGCTGGCCGAACTGGTCAAAGCTCTGGAGGACAAGTTCGGCGTTTCCGCCGCTGCGCCGATGATGATGGCCGGTGCTGTTCCGGCTGCCGGTGGGGGCGAAGAGGCGGCCGAAGAGCAGACTGAGTTCGACGTCATCCTGACCGGTCCCGGTGACAAGAAGATTCAGGTCATCAAGGTCGTTCGAGAGATCACCAGCCTGGGACTCAAAGAGGCCAAAGCTCTGGTCGACGAAGCACCTAAGCCGGTCAAAGAAGGGCTCACCAAGCAGGAAGCTGAAGAGATTCAGGGCCGTCTTCAGGAGGCTGGCGCCACTGTGGAACTCAAGTAAGGAGATACTTGCCGGATCTTTCCCACCTTTGAGAGAATATATCCTGCAAATCTACAGTGCCCCCGATTGAAAGCTCATGGAACATTGGGATCTGCTGTCAAGGTAGATCCCAATGGCTTCGTGAGCTTTTGCCTTAAACTTGCAATAAGGAGCTTTGAACTTGGGCAAGACGAACGGTAGTATAGAGAGACGATCTTTCGGGAAGATCAAAGAAGTGGTCGAAATGCCGAATCTCCTTTCGGTGCAGATCGATTCATTTCAGTCCTTCCTGCAGCTCGAGATTTCACCTCGACAGCGGCAGAGAAGGGGACTCCATCTGGTCTTCGAAAGCATCTTTCCGGTAAGTGATGCCCACGGCATATATTCGCTAGAATACGTGGATTACTCGGTCGGAAACCCTCGTTATAGCCAGGAGGAGTGCCGGGAGCGGGGTATGACTTTTGCCGCTCCGCTGCGCGCCACGCTCCGTCTCGTCACGCGGGACAAGGAGAGTCCCGATAGTCCGGTCAAAGATATCGTCGAACAGTCGGTTTTCCTCGGTGAACTCCCGTTGATGACGGACGAGGGCACTTTTATCATCAACGGCGCCGAACGAGTGGTAGTCAGCCAGCTGCATCGCTCGCCAGGCGTGTTCTTTGACGAGACCATGCATCCGAATGGCAAGCGGTTGTTTTCCGCTCGCATTCTGCCGTATAAAGGTCCCTGGTTGGAATTCAGCATGGACATCAACGATATCATGTATGTCCACATCGACCGGCGTCGGAAGTTGCCCGTCTCCCTCCTGCTCAAGGCTATGGGCCTGTCCAAGGGAGGGGAGATCCTCAGCCTCTTCCGACCGGATGTAGAGGTAGTAGTAGACGACGACCTGATCGGTCGCTACAACAGTAGCGAAGATATC
>Ga0233437_1007344_pt1 | contig 10698 bp, 10 predicted proteins | sample SI_122_August201_FD_182714 | JGI IMG/M metagenome (GOLD analysis project Ga0233437, IMG submission 182714) | Seawater microbial communities from Saanich Inlet, British Columbia, Canada - SI_122_August2016_200_MG | ecosystem: Environmental > Aquatic > Marine > Inlet | place: Canada: British... | reverse complement strand
AACGGTGAAATATTCAAAATACCTGTTATTTATGATATGGCAGTTAAAAATGCAGAAGGAACAAGTAAATAGATACACAACACAGCTCATATATTTTAAGCCTTAATTTATTTTAAGGCTTTTTTTATAATGAATTATAATAATAAACGCAACAAACCAAAAAAATATAGTATAATTATTTAAATAAATTAATCTTTTATGCAATATATTGGCGTTTGAATCGTCTTATTAATATAACCGGTTAAAAAGTGTTTTGTAAGGAGGCAGGAAAAGTTGGACAAGTCTTTAATTGGGCAAGTTTTTGAAGAGAACTACGAATGGTTTAAAAGATTTCTAAGAGTAAGATTTATAAGTTTGAACGATTATGATATAGAAGATATTATCCAACAGACAGCTATGAACCTTATTTATAGAGGCGAGAATTTTAACGGAATAAAAAACTTGACTTCATATGTTTATACTTCATTGCAAAACGGAGCAAAAGATTATTTTAAAAAGAGAAAAAACGAGACTTTGACCTCGGAAAACATCGAAGAAGAAACTCAAGGGATTGAAGAAAAGGTTTTAGTCAGAGAACTAAAAAAAGTCATCATGCAGGCGATAGACAAATTAGATATTAAGCAAAAATTTGTATTCGTAGAAACTGAGATAAAAGGCAGAAGCTATGATGAACTTGTAAAAGAAACAGGCGAAAAATTAGGGACGCTCTTGTCTAGAAAGAACAGGGCGATAAAAAAACTTAAACTTATGTTAGACGGATATGTCTACAAGGAGGATAATAATGAATAAGGATAATGTAGATTGTAGGAAGAATGATAAATGGGATTCACCAGAAGGAGCAATGAAGGTTTTAAAGATAATAGGTATGGTTATTCTTGGTATAGCAGCAGCCTTTGCGTTTGGGCTGGCGGTTCAATTACTTTGGAACTGGTTGATGCCTTTGATATTCGGATTGACAAAAATCACATATTGGCAGGGTATTGGAGTTTTAGTGCTTTCATTTATACTTTTTGGACGTTTGGGCGGAGGCTCTTCAGATGACAGCAAAAAGGATAAAGGCGTTAGAGGTGAGATTAAAAAAGAGATTAAAAAAGAAATTGATAAAGAATTCCAAAAAGAAACAAATAAAGAAGAAAACATGGAGTTTGAAGAATTATATGAAAAATGGTTAGAGAATGAAGGGGCAAAAGCCTTTGAAAACTTCATGAAACAAAAAGCTGAAAAAGCTGATGTTGAAAAATAGAATTTAAACAGAAATTAAACGTTATATGCCTTTTAATGCTTTAAAAACATTAAGAGGCATCTTTTTTTGTATCAACAGGTAAGAAAATGCAAAAATAGCTTGTAAATTCAGCTGATTTCCATTAGAATAATAGACCGTTGGAGAAAATGTATATTAAAATATAGTTATGATAAATTAACTGATATAGATTATGAATTTAGGGAGTAATATTTAATGAAGAAAATTGAAATGAATGTACCATTGGTTGAAATGAACGGTGACGAGATGACAAGAATCCTTTGGAAGATGATAAAGGATTATCTGATTGAACCTTTTGTTGATTTAAAAACAGAATATTTTGATCTTGGACTTACTGTTAGAGATGAGACCGACGACAGAGTGACTATTGAAGCAGGAGAAGCGATTAAAAAACATGGAGTTGGGGTTAAATGTGCAACTATTACTCCTAATGCGCAAAGAGTTGAAGAATATAGTTTAAAAGAGATGTGGAAAAGCCCGAACGGAACTATTCGTGCGATTTTAGACGGCACAGTTTTTAGAGCGCCAATCTTAGTAAATGGAATTCTACCAAGTGTAAGAACATGGAATAAGCCGATTACTATTGCAAGACATGCTTACGGCGATATATATAATGCACAAGAATATATATTAGAAAGTGAAGGGAAAGCAGAACTTGTTTTAAGTGAAAAAGACGGAGAAACTAGAATCAATATCGCTGACTTTGATAAGATGGGCGGGGTTGTTCGTGGAATGTTTAACACAGATAAATCCATTACCAGTTTTGCGATAAGCTGTTTTGAATATGCATTAGATACAAAGCAAGACTTATGGTTTTCTACAAAAGATACTATTTCAAAGCAATATCACCATAGATTTAAAGACATATTCCAAGACCTTTTTGAAGCAAATTATAAAGAAAGATTTGAAGCAGCAGGAATTGAATATTTTTATACTTTGATTGATGATGCTGTAGCAAGAGTTATTCGTTCAAACGGAGGATTCATTTGGGCGTGTATGAATTACGATGGAGACGTTATGTCTGATATGGTTGCAACTGCTTTTGGAAGCCTTGCAATGATGACATCTGTATTAGTCTCTCCTGACGGAAACTATGAATATGAAGCGGCTCATGGAACCGTAACACGTCATTATTACCGCCATTTAGAAGGAGAAAAAACATCTACAAACAGCATGGCAACTATTTTTGCTTGGAGCGGAGCATTGAAAAAACGTGGAGAAATTGATGGAAACAAGCCACTTCAAGAATTTGCAAAAAAACTTGAAGAAGCATCTATAAAAGCAATAGAGGAAGGTATAATGACAAAGGACTTGGTTTTATTATCAGAAGCTAAAAATAAAACACAAGTTGATACTGAGACATTTATAAAAGAGATAGCTGCTAGCCTTAAGGCTATGCTTTAGGAGGCAGATATGAGTTTATATTCAGAGTGGAATACAGCATGTGAACAAGAAAGAGAAGACAAAGAGAAACAAGATTTTTGGGACACATACTTTGCTGCTGAAACAGAAAACTATAAAAAGATTCTAGCTAATAAGGACAAAGCTTTTGAAGGAAAGCTTTCCTTTTTAGCAGAAAAATTTGAAATGAACAGTACTGTTTTTACCGGGTTTTTAGATGGGATTAACACCAGCCTTAAAAATGAACTTAACATGGATAAACTTAAAGAATCAAGCCCGATCAAACTGGACATAGATTTTGAGAAACTATATTTTAATATGCTTGATGCTAAAGCATCTTGGCTTTATGGGCTGGATGAATGGGATAATGTTTTAGAAAAAAGCAAAAGAAAAGATATCGCAAAAGAATGGAGAGTTTCAAAACAGGCTGTGAGCAGTAAAATAGGCAGAAATGATCCATGCTCATGCGGGAGCGGTAAAAAATATAAAAAGTGTTGCGGAAGCAACTAGGTGAAAATTTTATAGCATATAGATATAAAAGAGCGTCTTTAAGAAAAAGATGCTTTTTTATTATATTTATAGCTTAAAAGTAATTTAAAACAACGATAAATTATGGTATCATATAGTTAAATAGCAAAATAGAAGTGACAAAGTTGCATGTATTGATAATAGATCATTGATACATCAAAAATAAAGCAAATCATAGGAGGTAAATTAATGGGTATATTCAACATAATTAAAGGTGAATTTATTGATGTAATTGAGTGGGTTGATGATACAACTGATACACTGGTTTTTAAATTTCCCGATGAGGATAAAGCAGTAAAAAACGGAGCACAGCTGACTGTACGTGAATCTCAAGTTGCTGTTTTAGTTAATGAAGGAATTATTGCAGATGTATATGGGCCTGGCAGACATGAATTAACAACAAGCAATATGCCGATATTAACAAAACTGAAATCTTGGAAGTATGGGTTTGAATCGCCTTTTAAAGTCGATATCTTTTTCGTAGGCACAAAACAATTTGTAAACGAAAAATGGGGAACATCCAACCCGGTTCCTATGAGAGATCAGGATTTTGGTCTTGTTCGTATTAGAGCTTTTGGAATTTTTGCTTTTAAAGTAGATGATGCTGGAACATTCTTAAAAGAAGTTTTCGGGACATGTGCTTCATACAGCACAAGCGACATAACAGGGCATTTAAGAAATGCAATAATCAGCCGTCTTTCAGACACATTAGCAGAATCAAAAGTTTCATTGCTTGATATGTCCAGCCAGTATGATGAACTTAGCGAAACTGGTCAGAAAAAGTTTGGACCGATTTTTGAAGAGTTTGGTTTAATACTTACTTCTTTCTTTATCCAAAACGTTTCTGTACCAGAAGCTGTTGAAAAGATGATGGATGAAAAAACTCAGATGGGTGTTATTGGAGATATGGGTAAGTTTGCTCAATATCAAACAGCACAAGCGATTAGAGATGCTGCTAAGAACGAAGGCGGTGGTTTAGCCGGTGCAGGCGTCGGACTAGGAGCAGGAGCATCAATGGGTCAAATGATGTCAAACGCTTTTAGCGGAGGAAAGCAAGACGGAAAAACAATGGTCGCATGCCCGAAATGCAGTGCTGCTGTGCCGCAGGGCAAAAAGTTCTGTCCTGATTGTGGCGAAAAGATGCAAGCTGTTATGGTTCCTTGTGTTAAATGCGGAGAAAATATAAAAGAAGGCACAAAGTTTTGCCCTGAATGTGGATCTAAACAAGAAAAAATAAAATGTGCTAAATGTGGTGCAAAACAAAACCCAGGTACAAAATTCTGTTCTGAGTGTGGCGAAGCGCTTTAACTAAGGAGGACATCATTTGATGAGTGAAAACACATATAACCCAGAAGATGAAAAAAAAGTCCAAGAAGCCGATGGGTTTAAATGTCCTGCATGTGGGGGAACAACAGTTTTTGATCCGGAAAGTCAAGCGCTGAAATGCGAGTATTGTCATGCGATACACCCAATAGACAAGATAGAAGGCACGATTGAAGAAAAAGATTTTTTCTTAGTTGATGAGAGCAAGAATCAAAATTGGGGAAGCAAAACAAGAGTCGTAAAATGCAAGAGCTGTGGCGGTGAGACTGTTATGGAAGCAAACGACATATCGACAAGATGTGCTTTTTGTACCAGTCCTCAAGTAGTCGATACTAAAGAGCTCCCCGGGATAAAGCCAGAATCTGTACTGCCGTTTAAAATAGACAAAGATTCAGCAAAAAGTAATTTTAAAACATGGATAAGCAAGCGTTTTTGGGCTCCTAGAGCGATAAAAAAATATCATGAGATGGAAAAGACTATGAAGGGTATTTATGTCCCTCATTGGACTTATGATTCGCAAACTTTTTCAAGATATGCAGGTCAGGCAGGGAACTATTATTATATAACCCAGACCTATACTGTTATGGTGGATGGCAGACCGCAAAGAAGAACAAGACAAGTTCAAAAAATAAGATGGTTTCCTGTAGCAGGCAACTATGATAAGTTTTTTGACGATGTGCTTGTGAATGACAGCACTAACATAGATCAAAAAATCATGCAAATAATCCAGCCGTTTGATTTAAAATTGCTCACAAAATACAGTGCTAAATACTTGGTTGGGTTTGCAGCAGAGAAATATTCTAAAGGCGTAAAAGCCATTTGGGAGAGTGCAAAAAGCATAATAAGACAACGGATTAAAAACAATATACATGCGATAATCCTAAGGTCTGCTGATGTTGTAGGGAACTTAAACATCAATACAGATTATAAGGGTGTAACATACAAACATATGCTTTTGCCTGTTTGGATATCGGCATACAAATTTAGAGGTAAGCTTTACAGCTTTTATATCAATGGGCAAACCGGCGAAGTTCAAGGTAAAGCTCCAGTGAGCTTTTGGAAGGTGCTTATTGCTGTTATTATAGCTGCTGCACTTATCTATTTGATAAGTTTATGGGTAACATCTTCGGGCGCTGTTTAGTAATATATAAAAAATAAATTATAGAGCAATGATTTAAACAGGGGTTCCTAAAAGATCATTGCTTTTTTTATTCACATAATACCTGCTCATAGAATACCTTGAATATGAGAGGTAAATGTATTATGGAGTTTTTAAATAATCTTGGTCCGGAATTCCAAGCGTTAATCGCAACGCTTTTTACATGGTTAGTAACAGCAGCAGGCGCAGTACCTGCTCTGTTTTTTAAGAAAATAAATAAAAAAGTTTTTAATGTCATGCTTGGATTTGCAGCAGGAGTCATGATAGCAGCAAGTTTTTATTCTTTGCTTCTTCCCGCAGCGACAATGGCAGATCAATCGGACAAAAAGGCTTGGGCAGTTGTGACACTTGGGTTTTTGCTGGGCGGCGGGTTTTTAAAAGCAGTAGACATTATTTTGGATAAATTTAAGCATTCTAAAAACTTAAGCCCATCATTAAAAAGAAGTGGACTATTAGTTTTATCTGTAACAATACATAACATACCCGAAGGATTAGCGATTGGTGTTGCTTTTGGGGCTGTTGCGGCCGGGATTCCTGAAGCTACGCTTAGCGGCGCTTTTTTGCTTGCACTCGGTATAGGGATACAAAACTTTCCCGAAGGAGCTGCGGTTGCTATGCCGTTATTACGAGAAGGATTCAGCAGAAAAAAGGCATTCTTCTTCGGTCAGCTATCAGGGATAGTAGAGCCTATAGCGGGCGTGATGGGGGCTATGCTGGTAAGATATATTCGTCCTATGCTGCCTTACTCCCTTGCTTTTGCCGCCGGGGCAATGATATATGTTGTGGTAGATGCTCTTGTGCCTGCAAGCGTAGAAGGGGGAGAGCCGAGCAGTGAAACTACAATCGGAGCAATGCTCGGATTTGCTGTTATGATGTGCTTGGATGTGGCTTTGGGGTAAAAATATAATTTGCATAATAAAAAAGCACCGAATAATCGGTGCTGTAACCTCAATATAGTACTCATTCTATTTCTTTTCTATCGGTAACCACACTTCACATCTATAATCCGCCGCCATATTATCGCCTTCTAAATATACTTCTATATCAGGGGCATCAGCATACTCATAACCCGAAGTCGGGAGCCATTCGGTAACAATGCGCTTTTGCAAGTCTTGGATAGCATTCGGCATAGGACCGATAGATTCAAACACTGCCCATGTGCATTTCGGTACAGTGTATTCAAAAAGACTTTCCGGGGTTTCTTTATCTGATGCAACAGCAATATAATAATCAAAATCCTTGCCGTTCATACAGGTGCTCACCCCTAAAATCGCTGATGGTTCTTGGTTGTTAAGCTTGCTGATTTTTGGAATCATACCACTTTGAAAAGTTTCCTGCCAAAACAAAGGCACCTCCATAAAATTATCTTCAATATCCATCTTGTAATGTCTTTTAACACCAACAATTCTAAAAGCATCTTTCTTCACAATTTTGTAATTCATTTTCACATCTCCTTTAACCATAATGTTGATGGTAATTTTTGGAAAAGCTTTTAATGTTACATCTTTAACCTTGGCTTTTTTCGGCGGTACACCATGCACGCTTTGAAAAGCCCTGTTAAAAGAAGTCGGTGAATCATATCCATATTTATACGCTATATCAATTATCTTTTTGTCTGTGCTTTGCAGATCAAAAGCAGCAAGAGTCATTCTTCTTCGTCTGATATATTCTGATAAAGGCATATTTGTTATGTATGAAAACATACGTCTAAAATGAAAAGTAGAGCAGCATGCGATTTTAGCAGCCTTATCATAATCGATTTCACTGTCTAAATTTTCTTCAATATAATCTATTGATTCATTCCACTTTTTAAGCCATTCCAAAAAACTTACCTCCTTTTAATCAAAGTATAGAATAACAAAATCTTATTTTCCTCTCATTTCTTGCACGAGTTTGAGAGGTTTTATATATTCTTCATAGTCAGCGATATACGCTTCTTTTTTTCTTCAACGCCGAGCACTTTTACAGACACAACATCTCCAACTTTTAAAGCGTCTAGCGGATGTTTTATAAAAGTGTCAGAGATTTCAGAGATATGAACAAGCCCGTCTTGATGCACTCCGATATCGACAAAAGCTCCAAAGTCCACAACGTTTCGAACAGTGCCTGTTAAAATCATGCCTTCTTTTAAATCTTCAAGATGCATAATATCATTCTTTAAAACTGGAGGATCGAAATCTTCTCTCGGGTCTCTGCCCGGTTTATTAAGCTCGCTTAATATATCAATCAAAGTCGGCTTTCCTATTTTAAGCTCTTTTGACAAACTATCGACATCATAATTTTTAATATCACTTCGCATCTTTATAAGCGAAGTTTCATCTAGTGATAGGTTTTTGCTTTTTATAAGTTTTTTAGTTGCGCTATATGATTCCGGATGGATTGCTGTGCTGTCTAAAATATTCTCTGAATTCGGAATACGAAGGAATCCGGCACATTGTTCAAACACTTTAGGACCTAGCTTAGAAACATCCTTAAGCTGCTTTCGGCTTCTAAATCCGCCTTCTTCATTTCGATAGTCGACAATATTGTTCGCAACAGCTGATGATATTCCTGCTACATATTTTAAAAGTGAAGGAGAGGCTGTGTTTAAATCTACACCGACTTCGTTAACGCAATATTCGACAACGCCGCCCAAACTTTCATTTAGCCTTTTTTGGTTTACATCATGCTGATATTGCCCGACACCAATCGATTTAGGGTCTATTTTCACTAATTCTGCTAATGGGTCTTGCAGTCTTCTTGCTATTGATACAGCACTTCTTAAAGAAACATCGTATTCAGGGAATTCAGCACTAGCAAGTTTTGATGCAGAATAAATTGATGCACCCGATTCGCTGACAACGATATAGTTGATATCTAACTTTTTCTCTTTAATCATATCAGCAACAGCAATCTCGGTTTCTTTTGTTGCTGTTCCGTTTCCTATTGCGATAATTTCTATTTTATGTTTTTTAATAAACTTTTCTAAAACATCCTTTGCTTTTTCTTTGTCATGATTATCTAAAGTCATATAAACAACGCCGGTATCAATAACCTTGCCTGTTTCATCAACAACGGCTACCTTATTTCCTGTTCTATACCCCGGGTCTAAGCCCATGACTATTTTGCCTTTAACCGGCGAAGTAAGCAACAATCCTTTTAAGTTTTCGCTAAAAATCTTAATCGCTTGATCTTCGGCTTTTTCTGTGAGCTCATTTCTAATCTCTCTTTCTGTTGAAGGAAAAATTAGACGCTTATAAGAATCAGTTAAGGCGTCTTCATAAACTTTATGTCCGTCTTCTCCGATTACAAGCCTCTTAACCAAAGAAACACATGCGTTTTCATCCAACTCCACTTTAACAGATAAAACTTTTTCTTTCTCTGCACGGTTAAGAGCCAGGATCCTATGAGGTGCTAATGCAGATACGGGCTGTGAAAAATCATAATATATATCATAGACTGTGCTTTGTTCAGTACTAGCAATAGACGTGATATTTCCTTTTACTCTTGCTGCTATACGAATTTTTTTCCTTAAATCAGCATCATCCGAAACGCTTTCGGCCACTATGTCCTTTGCTCCGTTTATTGCATCTTCAGCACTGGCTACACCTTTTTCTTCGTCGATATATTCTTCTGCAAATGAAAGCAATTCATCATCGCTATGCTCCTTTTTGCTGATAAGTTCTGCTAATGGGAACAAACCCTTATCCTTTGCTGTGCTTGCTCTCGTTTTTCTTTTCTTTTTATAAGGCCGATATAAATCTTCTACTTCTGTTAAAGTTAAAGCAAGCTCAATTTTTTTATTCAGCTCATCTGTCATTTTATCTTGTTCGCTGATCAATCTTATTACTTCTTGTTTTCTTTGGTCTAAGTTTCTAAGATAATTTAGTCTTTCGCTGATGTCTCTAAGCTGCTCGTCTGTTAAACCGCCTGTTGCTTCTTTACGATATCTCGCAATAAAAGGCACGGTGTTGCCATCATCAAGAAGCACAACCGCTTTTTTTATCTGACTGCTGTTTATATTTAGTTCTTTTGAAAGTGTGTTTAATATTTGATCCATAAGTTTTTTAATAACCCCATTCTTCGTTTACAATAAATACATATACTTCTTTGCCAGACGGCGGATGTTCCATTCTTGTCGTCACATTACACATCTTATTTGGTTTTTTACAATTATGACATCTATCATCTATAGCACATGGTAAGTCTAAACCAAGACGACGTGCGTTTTTGCCGCATGCTTCTCGCTTTATTCGGACAACAGCATCCATAGGGTCTTTAGTTATTTTGTTTTTTCCTGCTAATACAACAACCTTTTCCGGTCCGAATATCATTGCCCCAACTCTGTTTCCTACGCCGTCTATGTTTACTAGATCTCCTTGAACAGTGATAGCGTTCGAGGAAGTCATATACCAATCAGCACTCATAGCTTCTTTTCTGATTGAGATTTTTTCTTCGCTTGTATACGTGCCGCCTAATGAGGTTGTAAGAAGTTTATTCCCTCTGTCTTGAAGTTCTTTCAAAATACCGCTGTCTTTTAGAGTCATGCTGCCGCCTGTTCCGATGCTGACCGTTGAAGGGATAAGTCTCTTTATTTCTTCTTTTGCTTTATCCATTTTCTCAAAATATTTTGTTTTAAATCCTTTTGAGTTAAACGCATCAACCACTTTTAATATTTCATTCATTTTTAGTTTAAACCTCCCAAGTTTACTCGCCTTAATATATTACCATATGAAGACACTCCAAACAAATATTTTAATTGACTTATTGTATGTTTATTGCGTATTATATAGTGGGTTTGTTTGATAAGAGTTTTTATATTTGTTATAATTCATTTATCAAACAGACTTTTAAGATACAAAGGATAAATTCGGAGGATATTAATGGCAAACGATTACCAAAAAAATGTTAGGAACTTTTGCATAATTGCTCATATTGACCATGGAAAGTCTACTTTAGCTGATAGGCTTATTGAAGAGACAGATACAGTGGCATCAAGAGATATGGCAGAACAGCTCCTTGATACAATGGATATCGAAAGAGAAAG
>Ga0233437_1007339_pt1 | contig 10706 bp, 10 predicted proteins | sample SI_122_August201_FD_182714 | JGI IMG/M metagenome (GOLD analysis project Ga0233437, IMG submission 182714) | Seawater microbial communities from Saanich Inlet, British Columbia, Canada - SI_122_August2016_200_MG | ecosystem: Environmental > Aquatic > Marine > Inlet | place: Canada: British... | reverse complement strand
TAATACGGCGTGGGAGCTACCATTTACTAGCATATTTGCTACCGGATTTTTTCAAATGGTGAGATTGAAGAGAACTGAGATTTAGAATGAGAATCATAGGGTACAGAGGGTTGAGTTTTTCTCGAATTCGCTCACATATAAAAAAAAGATTGACAAAAATTTTAATATATCTATAATACTAGTTAAATAGTTATATTAAAATTTATTTGGAAATATGATATGTTATCTGAAAAAATCGCAGCACAAGGGTTTGCAGCAGTGGGATCAGAATCTCGGTTGTCTGTATTATTATCTCTAGTTAAAGCTGGTGATGACGGCTTAACTGTAGGTGAAATTAAAAACCGTCTTAAGATTCCAGCCTCAACACTGGCCCATCATTTGCGACATCTTGCCGATGCTGAATTGATTGTACAAGAAAAAAGGGGACGGGAAGTGATAAATGTAGCTAATTTTGGTTATATTGAAACACTGGGAAAATATATTCTCAGCGTGTGTTGTGTCGATGTGAATTAAAATAAGGACAAAAGGAGTATTTTTTACCCAAAAATAACTATATAACTAGTCTAATAGAGGATTTTAAAATGACTGAATGTAACTGCACGGTTGATGAAAAAAAGCAAACGACTATAGCAACTGTATTCAATAGAATTGATAAAGTTTATATAACTGTGGCCATGATTTTTGCAGCCATTGCTTTTTTGGATTTTAATCAATTTTCACCACTAATAAAATTGACACTTGAAAATCTGGTAGCAACTGCCCCCTATATTGTGTTTGCAATTATGCTTATTGCTGTTCTGAAAGCCTCTGGGGCTGAAACAGTCATTGCTTCTGCTTTTAAGGGGCGAGAGAATCGTATGATTGTTTTCGCTTCTCTTCTGGGTGGATTGGCTCCATTTTGTTCTTGTGAAGTAATTCCCTTTATTGCCGGTCTGCTAGCTTTGGGGACACCTTTATCGCCTATTATGGCTTTTTGGCTTTCTTCTCCCTTAATTGATCCCCCTACACTAATGATTACAGCAGGCGCGCTGGGCTGGAAATTTGCTATAGCCAAAGCTGTTGTAGCGGTAGCCATTGGATTAATGGGAGGTTTTGTGGTTAAGTTCTTTCTAGCAGCAGGTTATTTTAAAAACCCACTCAAACCGCGCAAAGGAGTATCTAATAATTCAATCACCACTGATAATGAGTGCTGCGGTACAACTACGATTATAAAAACTACTGACAATAATTGTACGGATAACAGTTGTTGTGATAAAACCAGTTCTTCCAATGAAAAACCAGTATGGCGATTTTGGTCTGAAGCGGCGCGAATGAAAGTGTTTCGTTTTGAATTTAAACACAACACTTTGTTTTTATTGAAGTGGATGCTATTTGCTTATACCTTAGAGAGCCTGATGATTCATTATGTACCCGCGGAATCTATCTCGAATGTTGTTGGCGGAAATGGCCTTTTACCAATTATTTTAAGCGCTGCTGTAGGAATCCCCGCATATCTAAATTCCTATGTAGCTCCACCTCTTGTATCTGGATTGATGGAACAAGGAATGTCGGCGGGTTCAGGAATGGCTTTTATTGTTGCGGGGGCTATTAGTAGTATTCCCGCGATGACAGCTGTTTTTGCCTTAGTGCGACGTCAAGTATTTGTTGTATATGGAACCCTTGGTTTTACGGGTGCCGTATTGGCTGGAGTAATATATGGAATTATTGCTTAATCCGAATACGGATGCCAAGAGTTGAAAACGAGCAATATTTTTGAATCAACTAAGCGGACTTCTTGCAAAATGTATGGATCCTATATGCCGCCTTCTTAGCTAGATCAAAGCTATCATTCCTCCAAAATGTTGCTGTGATGATTCCTGTGCCCAAAAGCTACTTTTTAGATAAGTCAATTCAATTTCAAACCACAAAAATTAAATATTACCTTTTCAATAGGAAAAACTTACGAATGTTGCATAAGTTGCGATGACAGCAACATGTGCAACGTTATGTTACATAAAGCAATTAATAAAAATTTTAAAATTACAAATTAGTCTATTAAATCAATGTATTATTTAAATGGCATAGTGTGTGCGTTATAGACAATTAAATTTTACCAAGAGCAAGTTTATAAAAAACTTACCCCAAGGATTGAAATGGTCTTACAAATTAATCAAATCAAATTTGACATGGAAGAGCTCAATAAGCAGTGAGTCCGACAAAAAAGGAAGAAACTGAGGATAAAGCAAATTATATTTTACAACATATAAGGAATAAAATGATTAAAATAACAGATAAAGCTAAAAAAGAGCTTTCCAAAGCTTTGAATGAATATCCGGGGAAAATGTTAAGAATTATTTTTGCAGGATTTGGTTGAAGTGGACCCGAATTGGGATTGACTCTGGATGAGCCTAAAAAAGAAGAAATCAACACCATCAGTGATATTGATATTTTGATAGATGAACAAACAAAATTGAACATGCAACCTTCAACTATTGATTGTAACATGTCTGATAGTGGTGAATATCAGTTCTTTATCCGAAATCAAGATGATGGATGCTGAGTATAATAAAAAAGTAAGACTGGTTGTGATTAAATTCACCTTAAAAAGTTAACTTGTGGGGGTATAGGAAATTTCTCGACGGAATCTTTAAATCACCCGACGTGGTAAGTAAATATTGTGTAGAGATTATAACCAAATCTGATAAGGGGCATTAATATTTTACTGACCTAAAAATACAAAATGAAGCTAAGAAGTTTTATAGTCAGGATGTTATAATATCCCATAAGTTTAATATTTAATTTAGCTGATCCCGTCAGAAGTTTACAAAGGACAAAATTTTGATAAGTAAGGAGATAATAATGGTTCTAATAAGAGTATTTTCAGTAATAGCAGTTGTTTTCGGCACTATGACTGTTATATCAGGAAGTGTTGTATTATTTCCCAATGACGTTATCCAAAAATCTGCCGGAAACTATGTTGAATTTGTTGTCTGGTTTAACCTGTTATCCGGATTTATGTATATAATTACCGGTTTTGGACTGTGGAAATGTAAAAAATGGTCTGTAATGATATCTGTTATTATAACATTAGCAATAGTGATCATTTCGTTGGTTTTTAGTATCTATGTCGTACAAGGAGCGATTTATGAGCTTAGAACATTTTATGCCCTAACTTTCCGGATGCTATTATGGTTAGCAATATCTGTTATTTCATATAGAAAAATTATAAAAGAGGCATAGTTATTAAAGAATTTACCTAATATAATAATAAGACAAATTAAAATATATTAAACCGGGTCAACAATTTTTTTTAGTTTTATATATGCAAAATTTAATCTTCATTGATTACACATGTTTTCATCATAATATCTTCATATTGTTAAATTATGATTAATTTAAGTTCAATAAAAATGGACTATGTTGCCAAAAGACATTATTTTAACAGAAAGGTCCATTTTTTATTTTTGATAATAAGGTAAAGTGATTATTGAATTACTTTATCTTTTTCTAGGAGGAAATCCATGTCTTTAGTTGAAGTTAATCATCTCAGTAAGACCTACCAAATGGGGGAGGTTACGATTTCTGCATTAAAGGATGTATCCCTTGATATTGAGGTAGGAACCTTTGTGTCTATAGTTGGCCCATCAGGAAGTGGGAAATCCACTATTCTTAATTTAGTCGGATGCCTGGATCAACCGACTTCCGGTTCGATTAAAGTTGTTGATCAGGAAGTTGGAAAACTGAATAACAGACAACGGGCCGATTTTCGAGGTCAACATCTGGGGTTTGTTTTCCAGAACTTTAATTTAATTCCCGTTCTATCAGTTTATGAAAATGTAGAATATCCATTGTTAATGGTTAAAAATGAAAGTAGTGCAAAGCATAAAGATCGTATTTTAAAACTATTGGATGCAGTGGGCGTAATAGATCAAAAAGATAAGCGACCTTCCCAAATATCGGGTGGACAAATGCAACGGGTTGCAGTTGCCAGAGCCCTCATTACTCAGCCAAAACTTGTTATTGCAGATGAACCTACTGCCAATCTAGATCATGATACAGCCTATAAGATTATTAATCTGATGAAAGACATGAAAGATCAATACAATACAACCTTCGTTTTTTCAACCCATGATCCCAAAATTATAGGAGAAGCCGAAATTATTTATACATTGGAAGATGGAATGATTAAAAACCATGAAGACAGGAGAACCAAATGATCAAAGTTGCCAAAATCGCCTACCGGAATTTACTGCGATATTCGCGTCGGACCTTGTTAACTTCAATGTTAGTAATTATCGGAATAGCAGCTGTACTGCTATTTATTGCAATAGCTGGTTCTTTTAAACAGTTAATGGTGGGACAAATAACAGATTCCATGCTGGGCCATTTACAGGTTCATAGAAAAGGGTATGTGGCATCCATTGATAATTCCCCTTTAAATTTAAACCTCAAAGCTAAACAGGTTTCAAAATTAAAAGAAGTAATGGAAAACAATGAAAGTATCGTCGCATATTCTGGTCGTTTAAAATTCGGTGGTATGCTTAGCAGTTATACTGAAACGTCGAATATTCGCGTTAATGCCATTGACCCTGAACAGGAACTAAATAGTGTACCTCTCCTTAGACAGCGGGTAACCGGAGCAGATAACGCCACCTTGGCAACCCTGAAGAAAGGAGAAATCTGGATTCCTGAAACCTTAGCCAAAGGAATGAAACTCAAAATCGGTGCACAAGTCGTTTTGGTGGCTACCAATAAGGATGGATCCGTGAACGGTGTTCCTTTAATTATCAGCGGAATTATCGGTACCATGACAGGCCCAGGCGGAAGAGATGGGTACTTAAATGTTGAAGATGCCTATCAGCTTCTTCGGATAGAAGAAGGTGAAGTGAACGAAATTGCCATCAGGCTTAAAAGCTTTGATCATCTTGAACCGGCTTTTTTGAAACTCAAAAAAGAGCTGTCTGAGGTCAAGAATAAAAATGATAAACCGGTCTTTGAAATTCATACCTGGGAAAAATTATCACCGTTTTCTAATATTGCCAAAATTATCGATTTATTAACACTTTTTGTAAAAGTGATCTTGATAGCTATTGTTCTGGTATCTATCATGAACGTTATGTTAATGGCAGTTTACGAACGAATTCGGGAAATCGGGACCATTGCGGCAATCGGGACCACTCCCAGAAAGATCTGGTCACTTTTTTTAATGGAAGGTTTTTTCTTAGGTCTTTTCGGAGCGGTTGTGGGTAGTATTGTTAGTTTGGGGATTATTCAGTATTTAAACTGGCAGAAATTAACAGTTTCTTTTGGAAGGCAGGACTCTTTGATTTTGGAGCCATCCATTGCTATTTCTGAAGTGATAACCACCGCCTTAATCGTGATAGTGATATCAGCTCTGGCTAGTTTACAACCAGCCGTTAAAGCATCAAAATTAGAACCTGTGGAAGCATTACGACATTTTTAATTAAGCATAAAGAAACTAAGGAGCCAGCAATGAAACAAATCATCTATAAAACAATGCAACTTGGAGGATTAATCGCTCTGCTATTATTACCGGTTAGTTTGTGGGCACAAGAAACAGCCCAGGAGTGGTTAGAGACGATCGATCGCAATTTGAATCCTCCACAATACGAATCTTATCGGAAGCTCATTAATATTGAGCCAGATGGCAGTAAAAAAGAATTTGTTTTATATACAGTAAAACAAGATAAAGATAAAGTAGCTGCTTTATTTCTTTCTCCAGCTTCGGAAAAAGGTCGCGCGACTTTACGAGTCGGAGAAAACATGTGGTTGTATATTCCTAATGTTGGTCGGGCACTTCGTATTACATCGCTTCAATCAGTTACCGGAGGAGTATTCAATAACTCGGATATCCTTCGTGTGGATTATCAGGCGGAATACAATGCTACGAAAATCAGTAAAACTGATCAAAAAGCGCCATCAGGTCGTAATATGCTGCAACTGAACCTAAAAGCAAAAACAGGTGCCGTGGCTTATGATAAACTTGAAATGATGATAGATCCGAAAACAAAATCTCCGGTTCTCATTCGTGCAATTACAGTTTCAGGATTGTTGATCAAGACCATTTATTTCAAAAAAATTACTGATTTCGGTCAAGGTATTAAACGACCGGCGGTGGTTGAAACTGATAGTCCCTTATACAAAGGATTCAAATCAATCATTATCTTTGCGAAGATAAAACCTAAAAAATTAGCCCCGGAAGTCTTTACAACTGATTATATGAGTCGAATCGAAACATTAAGATAGGAAAACGAGGTCGCTTAGTCGTTTTCTCAAAATTAAACGACTATCCGATTTGTTTGAATAGATCATTATGAAAATAACCTGCTTTCAAAAATCATTGGTATTTCTAATCCTATTGTTGATTGGTATTCAATCAACAACTTTAGCTCAGGATGAAGATCTCTATTCTTTTGAAGTTGATGAATTCACTAAAAAAATATGGGAATGGAAAGGATTTGTTTCTTTTACCGCCACCAATAAAACTTATAATAAAGATGCTGTCACTTATCCAATTAAAATTAAAAATGATGAATCTGATTCTCAGGAATATGAGTTGATTCTTGGATTAGAAAGCAGATGGGATTGGGATTGGTCCCGTCTTTTTCTAATTGGAGAAATCAATGCCATCAGGTCCAGTATTTCAGAAAATGATGAGGATGATTCAGTTTTACAGGAGGCATACTGGCAATTGGCAGGACTTGAACCCCATAACTTTGAAGTTGGGAAAAGATTGTTACGATGGGGAAAAGGATATGCCTTTAATCCGGTGGCTCTAATGGAAAGAACAAAAAATCCGGAAGATCCGGAAGCTAGTCGCGAAGGATTATGGACAACACAAGGAATCTGGATCACAGGTGCTTTAGCCGGATTCGAAACAACCTCCATAAATCTGGTATACCTTCCCATACGAGAGGACCTAAATGATGATTATCAATCCAGTGTAGAAGAGGATGATATTTGGGGTTTAAAACTATACGCATTGATCGGTACCACAGATATTGATATCTATGCTGTAAACTGGGATCAAGAGAAAGTAACTCAGTGGGGAATTGATTTTGCTACGAATTTATCAGTTAATTTTGAACTTCATGGAGAGTATGTAACTTCAAAATATGAAGATTACAATCGGAATGAATCCTTGCTGGGGTTACGTTATCTAACCGATACTGATGTGACCTGGATTGCTGAAGTTTATTCTGATTCTGAAGGTTTGACAGCAGATGAATCTAAAACACTCTATGAAAACATTGAAAACAGTTCAGGAATAAAGGCTCAATCATACCTTTCTCAAATTCAACAAAGAAAGACGATTAATCAAAACTATGGGTATATTAAAGTCAGTGTTAAGGAACCCTTTAATTGGCTCTATTTTACGCCATCACTTACCTGGTTGGGAAACCTGGATGATCAAAGTTCCAACGTCTCTACGCAAATGTCATATGCTCCCAGTGACAATTGGACAATACTTCTCACTTGGCAACACATGGCTGGTAGCCAATACACGCAATATGGTGAAAATGTTGTGCAAGACAAATTGGCATTAATGACGTCTTATAGTTTTTGATAGTAAGGTAATATTCTATTAATACCTGTTGGAGAATAATCAGATTTAAGTTAATCTTAACGGAATTATAATTTATTATTGTATTATTCTTTAAAGCAGCTTTGTATTTTGTCACGAAATTAAGTATTATCAACTTATTTAAACCCTATGTTATTTCTTCTCTAGGAGATTAAAATGAATAGATTGGCCAGCAGTTTTAAGGGATATAATTTTCGGTTTCTTTGCCTGCTTTGTTTGAGTTTTTTCCTGTTTTCAGAATTCAGTTTAGCCCAGGATCCCCAAAGGTTGACGATTAAACCTCAAAAATTGGAAATCTATCACTCATATGAAGGTTATATAGAGCCTTTTGAACGGGTTATAGTAAGATCTGAAACCAGTGGGACGATTGAAAAAACAACATTTGAAGAAGGCAAGGCCGTAGAGAAAAATCAGGTGCTGGTTAATGTCTCCACTGAGCGGCTCACTTTTCAGGAACAGTTGGCGAATTCAAATTATAAACTAGCTGAATATGAATATCTGGCTCAGAAACAATTATTTGATCAAAACGTATCATCTGCATCATCCTTGAACAGTTATATCAATAAGCGGGATGTTAGTAAAATACAATTGGAACTGGCAAAACTGGATCTGGAAAAATCCAAAGTGAAATCTCCCATTACCGGAATTGTTAAATCCAAATTGGTTCAGATCGGTGAAACGGTCAATGCCCACCAAAACTTATTAGAAGTGATGAATATTTCAAAAGTATTGGCTAAAATCAATGTCCCTGGAGACGATATGTTTTTTGTTTTTCCGGGTAAACCCATGAAAATAAGAATAAGTGCGCTGCCTGGTCAGGTTTTTAATGGCAATGTGCATACCTTGGGGCAGGAGGCAGATAAAAAAACCCAACAATTTCCAGCTGAAATCGTTATCGATAATTCCAGCGGCAAGTTGTTTCCGGGAATGGTTGCCTATGTGGAAGTCAGGACGATATACATGGAAAATCAGGTGTTAATTCCCCGCAGTATTGTCAAAACACTTAACACAGCTCCCAATGTAATTGTGGTAGAAAACGATAAGCTTGTCAGGCGGGATCTGACACTTGGGACAATTATGATGGATAACGTCCAGGTTTTATCCGGGCTTGAATTCGGAGAGCAAATCCAAATATCTGAATAATATTCAGTTAATAGTGCTATTCTTGGTCTCTTATTCGTCTGTAAATGGATTTACTATTAAATGATTTAGTCTGCTGCGGTATCGCCTATTATTTAAGATACCATTTGTATTTACTAATGGTTTCCGGATTTTGTTTTTTATCGGATTTATTGTTATCGCTAGTATTTGGGCAATGGATATTTATGAATTTATTGACCCTTTTAAAATTTATAAACCAGCCGTTATTACAATATTCGGATGGACTTTTTTGATTTCAATTACAATTGCCAGTTTATTTGTGTACCGTCCGTGGTGTACAATGTTTTGTCCTTTTGGTCTGGTCAGTTGGTTCTTTGAAAAATTAGCTATTTTTAAAATAAAAGTAAACTATGATACCTGCATTGAGTGTCAATCTTGTGCAAGAGCATGCCCAACAACTGTAATGGAAGTCATATTGAAAAGAGAAACTAAGACAATTCCAGACTGTTTTGCTTGTGCCGGTTGTATTGATGCTTGTCCAACCGATTCAATTCCATTCAGTTCTGGGAAAAGAAAAATCCCCCTTGCTGATAAATATAAAAAAGAATAACCACAATATTCGGCCATAAAATTGACCATGATTTTTGTCTGCTGACAGGAGTGTGTCAAGGATGGTTTTTAAACATGAATCATCCTTTTGAGTCCTTATTGTATCATTTGTTTTAAATTGATTACTTTTTGCTGTTTAATATACTATTTGAAATTAAATTAAACGTTCACAAGAAAGAACCAGATAAAATTATTGTTTACGGCAGACCAAAATTGCTTGATAGTAGTTTACAAAAGTTTTTCGAAATAATCGTCATTTGCTGATACTACTTAAGATGTGCAAATAAATGAATGTCTTATTCGTGTTTTTGGTTGTTCTCGGCGATGATTCAGTTTTAACGATAATTAAAGGTGTTCGTCCTTTACATAAAATGGTGGTTCAATATGACTTTTAAAAAAAAGATATTTGGGATTTTATTTAAATTGCTAATGATTATCGTTCCAGTCGCTATTGGAATTGGTGCTTTTCAGATAATGTCCAAGAGTAAAAAACCTCCTAAACAAAAAGAAACAGTCATCGATATGCCTAGCGTCAGAGTAATGCTTGTAAAATCACTGGCAGTCGTACCAAGGGTGCTTGGTTACGGTACTGCAGAGCCCATTCGTACCTGGAAAGCTTCTGCACAGGTCAGTGGAAGGATCATATTCACTCATCAACAGCTTCAAAAAGGGAGCATCATTAAGCAGGGAGCCGAAGTGTTGAAAATTGATCCGACTGAATACCGCATTAATTTGACCAAGATTAAAGCCAATATCCAAAATTTCAAGATACAGATCACACAAAAGGGTGTTGAGAAAAAAAATTATTTGAAACTGTTAGACCTTCAGAAAGCAGAATTAAAATTTAAACAAAAAGAAGCTAAAAGACAATTTGAACTATATAAGAAAAAAATTACATCTAAAACCGCTTATGAAGTGCAACTACAAGGGGTTATTTCCCAGGAGGTTCAGGTCCAGAATATTCAAAACTCATTGAACCTGATACCGATTCAAATTGAATTATTACAGACTCAATTGGAACAAGCGAAGAGTGATTTGGAAAGTGCGAAACTGAAACTTTCATACACTACTTTAACAGCTCCTTTTGACATGCAAATTGCGTTTGTTAATAATAAATTATCCGAATATGTGCAGGCAGGGCAGACGATATTAGAAGCCAATGATATTTCAGAAACTGAAGTAGAAGCCCAATTCGTACAAAAGGCAATGAAACCGATTTTTCTTTCTGTAAAAAACCGTTCAGGGGTTTTGAATGCAGAAACAATTTCTATCGGTGATGCCCTGGGAATTAGTGCCAAAGTACGTTTGAGTGGATCAATGATTGGAGAAGTTGAATGGAAAGCTTCTTTTAATCGTCGCAGTGATACACTGGATACAGAAACAAGAACCATCGGGTTAATTGTCAGTGTCA
>Ga0233437_1007336_pt1 | contig 10709 bp, 9 predicted proteins | sample SI_122_August201_FD_182714 | JGI IMG/M metagenome (GOLD analysis project Ga0233437, IMG submission 182714) | Seawater microbial communities from Saanich Inlet, British Columbia, Canada - SI_122_August2016_200_MG | ecosystem: Environmental > Aquatic > Marine > Inlet | place: Canada: British... | reverse complement strand
AGCCGGGAACAGATCATGCAAGTATTGCTACAGAAGTTAAAATAGTAGAGATGTTAGCCAAAGAAGGCGAAACAAAAGAGAGCATAGGCAGAGAGAGATTTTTAGAAAAAGCTTGGGAATGGCGTGAGCTTTATGGCGGCAGGATTGTAACTCAGCTTAAAGAACTTGGATCTTCCTGTGATTGGGAAAGAGAAAGATTCACAATGGACGAAGGATGCAGCGCTGCTGTTATAGAAGTGTTTATTCGTCTTCACGAAAAAGGATTGGTTTATCAGGGAGACAGAATAATTAACTGGTGTCCAGATTGTGAAACTGCTCTTTCTGATGCTGAAGTTGAACATGAAGATAAGGATTCACATCTTTGGTATATGAGATATCCTGCTTCAGATGGAGGGATCGGAATTGTTGTTGCAACGACCAGACCAGAAACTATGCTTGGAGATACTGCTGTTGCTGTTAACCCGAAAGATGATCGATATAAAGATTTAATAGGCAAAACAGTTAGATTGCCTTTGATGGACAAAGACATACCTGTTGTTGCTGATGATTATGTTGATATGGAGTTTGGAACAGGAGCAGTTAAAATTACTCCGGCACATGACCCGAATGATTTTGAGATGGGGATGCGTCATGGAATGGAAGTTATCAGAGTTTTAACTGATGATGGGAATATCAATGAAAAAGGCGGAAAGTATAAAGGACAAGACAGATATGAAGCTAGAAAGAATATTATAAAAGATATTGAAGCTTTAGGGCTTATGGTTAAGATAGAGGATTATTCACATAGTGTTGGGCAATGCTATAGATGTTCGACGACAGTAGAACCTATCGTATCTAAACAATGGTTTATCAGTATGAAAGAGCTGGCAAAACCGGCGATTGATGCTGTAAAAGAAGGCAAAATTAAATTTGTGCCGGAAAGATTCGATAAGACTTATTTTAATTGGATGGAAAATATCCGTGATTGGTGTATATCACGCCAGCTATGGTGGGGGCATCGCATACCAGCATATTACTGTGGATGCGGTGAAACAATGGTTGCAAGAGAAATGCCGGAAAAATGCACTAGATGCGGAGGGACAAACTTAAGACAAGATGAAGACGTTTTAGATACATGGTTCAGTTCAGGGCTTTGGCCGTTTTCTACATTAGGATGGCCGGAAAAAACTGAGGAATTAGAGTTTTTCTATCCAACGAATGTTTTAGTAACTGGATACGACATCATCTTTTTCTGGGTAGCAAGGATGATATTCTTTGGAATAGAGGTTATGGGTGAAATCCCATATGAATTCGTTTCAATACACGGGATTGTAAGAGATGCTCAAGGTCGAAAGATGAGTAAATCTTTAAACAATGGAATTGACCCGCTTGAGATAATAGACAAATACGGAGCTGATGCATTAAGGTTCAGTTTAGCTCAAGGGAACAGTCCTGGCGGAGATATGCGTTTTTATTTAGAAAAAGTTGAGGCATGCAGAAACTTTGCTAATAAAATTTGGAACGCATCAAGATTTGTTATGATGAACTTAAACGAAGCCGAAGCAGACACCGAACTTAAAAATTTAGATATATCGGATAAATGGATTTTAACTTTATTAAACGAACTGATTGAAAAAGTAACTGATAATCTAGAAAAATTCGAGTTTGGACTTGCTGCATCTAATACTTATGATTTTCTTTGGAGTGAGTTTTGTGATTGGTATATTGAGATGGCAAAATCTAGGCTGTATGGAGAGAATATAGCTGACAAAGTAACTGCGAACGGTGTTTTATTAAAAGTACTTCGTGATACGCTAAAATTGCTTCATCCATTAATGCCGTTTATCACAGAAGAGATATATACCGCTCTTGCTGGCAACGAAAAAACAATTATGACGAGTGAATGGCCGACAGTAGATAAAAACATCTTTGAAAACGAAAAACGGTCGATGGAAATGGTGATGGATCTTATCAGGCAAATAAGGAACATACGTGCAGAAATGAATGTTGTTCCGTCTAAAAAAGCGAAGCTTATTTTGCTTACTGATGAAAAGAAAAAAGCACAACTCAAAGAGTGCGAAGCATACCTGGAAAAACTGGCTTTTGCATCTGATATTGAATTTATTAAAGATAAATCAGGCGTTCCAAACGATGCAGTTTCTGTTGTAAGCGATATAGCAGAATGTTTTATGCCGCTCGAAGATTTAATGGATATCAGCAAAGAAATAGAACGATTAGAAAAAGAGATGGCTGAGTTAGAAGCAGAGATTAAAAGAGCAAATGGGAAATTGAACAATAAGGGATTCACTGATAAAGCTCCTGAAAAAGTCGTAAAAGATGAAAAGGCTAAGCTCGAAAAATATAGAGAATTTTATAAAAAAGTTAGCGAAAGATTAATTTCGCTAAAGGAAAGATAAAAAGTGAGCAGTTATAAATGTATTCATATTGCAGGAACAAACGGAAAAGGTTCTACTGCAAATTATATTTCTAACATAATGATTGCGGCAGGTAAAAAGTGCGGGCTTTTTACTTCGCCGCACCTTTTAACATGGCAAGAAAGAATCAAAATCAACGGCAAGAATATCGATCTTAGTAATGACTATGAAGAAAATCTTTATGATGGCGGATATTTTATAAATTCTGCAAAACTAGCCTATGACTATTTTGAAAAATCAGATTTAGATTATGCAATAATAGAAACAGGTATAGGCGGGAAAAAGGACATCACTATGTTGTTTGATGCGGATATAAGTATTATAACGACAATAGCTAAAGATCACACTGAGATATTAGGAAAAAGCTTAACCCAGATAGCACATCAAAAAGCCGGTATTATTCGAAAAGGAAAACGAGTTTATTCTCATCCGCAAAAAAATGTTTCGAAAAGAGAAATTAATGAAGAAGCGTACCATAAAAGAACCCATGTAAGCTATCTTAAAAACAACGATATATTCAATGTCAGGCTGTTAAAAGATGGTCAGATTTTTAATTTAAAATATGATGGAAGAGTTTTTAAAGATTTAAAGGTTGCATCTTTTTCAAAAGTTCAAACTATCAATGCAGCGATGGCCTTTATCGTTTGTTTAAACGAAGGTGTTTAAATTAAAAGGATAAGAAAAGGTTTAATTAAGCCGCTAAAAGGCAGGATAGAAATAATCAATAACAAACTGGTTTTAGATGTTGCACATAATTCAAGTTCGCTTATAGAGCTAAAATCTACTTTAAAAAAAATATTCCCGGGTAAAAAATTTAACGTGATGTTTGCAACGCAAAAGACCAAGGATATAAAAGAAATGTCTAAGATTATAAATAGAATGGCGAAGAAAGTTTTTCTCGTAGATTTGGACAGCGAGATCTTTTACAGCCCCAAAGATATAAGCACTTTTTTTAAAAAGCCGCATTATCTTTCGGGTCAAAAAGCTAAGCTTAGAAAAAGTTATGCTTATGCAAAACAAAAATCTGAAGAAGATAACAGCATATTAGTGGTGTGCGGCACATTTCATTTAACAGGAAGAATTTATTCGTTCATTAATTCAGTGTAAGTGTATTTATAGATATTTGAAGCAGACTTCAGCCAGTTGTTAATTATGGTTTCGGCTTCGCCTTTAGAATAGACCACTAGGTTTATCTCGAATATCGAGCTTGTATCCTCTAAAATACGTAAGGTCACCCTAAACTCATTATCTTTAAGTTTTATATAATCAGCAAAAAGATCTGATTCTTTTTGAAGAGAATCTCTATTGTTTTTTGAATAAGAATCGATATTTTCTCTGACGGAATGGAGAATATCTTTGCTGAAAATTTCGATACTTGATTTTCCGATATCAGTTATAGTATAAAAAACGCCGTTAGGCGTTTCGCGTTTTTTAAGCATATCGATTTCGCTTAGTTCAAACAGACTTTCTTTGATATCAAAATAATTACCCCAATTATTATTGGTGATACATTTAACAATTTGATGCTCTGATAATTGCAAATCTAATGAATTTAAAAGATATAAAATTACTAGTTTGCTGATTGGAATTTTTTGATTTTGATTGCTCATAAATATGCCTGCTTTTAATCTAGATTTTTACTCTGAAGTATTATATCATAAACATAATGTAATTAGTATTAGAAGATATTAGAAAATTTAAGGTGGATATAATATGGATTTACTAAAGAAAATTGAAGATAAGCTGAGAGATAACGGCATAGTTTTATTCGGTACTGGGTTTGTAGAAGATAAAATATCTAGTGATTTAAAGAGCATGCCATACGCTATTTCTATTGGTATGAGATATCCATATACAATAATCGATCAGATAAAAGATGGACCGACCATAACTTATTTTCATCAGTACAGAACGATGAATGCTAATCTGGATAGATGTGCAATTATCGCTCAATCTATACTCTTATCTAATGGATATGAAGCTATGTATGTTCCAGCATCACAGTCTGATCCTAAAGCAGATTACAGCGGGATATTTTCTCATAAAATTGCAGCTATTCGTGCCGGTTTAGGATTTATCGGCAAAAACAATTTGTTCTTATCGAATGAGTTTGGCCCAGCCGTTAGATTATCTACGATTTTAACAGACATGGAACTTGATATTTCTGCTGAAAGAATAAGCGGATGTAATGACTGTAATGAATGCTTTTCTGCTTGTCCTGCCGGTGCAATATTTGGAGTCATGCCAAACGAGAACTATGATAGAAAAGAAATTTTCTCACCGGAAAAATGCAGCTATTATATGAGTACAAAATTTAAAGATATGGGAAGAGGATCAGTGTGCGGGATATGTATCGGCGTATGTCCTTATTCTAAACCTAATAGTAAATAATAGAATTTAATATAAGCTAATAAAAAGCAGTGTGAGCAAATGTGCACACTGTATTTATATGCCTTGATAAATGATTTTAGCAAAGAATAAACTATTTTTAAATTTCATAGTAATTATAGTGAAAACTTTTGTTATGGAGGATAAAAAGTGAGAAGGTCACGTCAATATGATTACAAACAAAAAAGGAGTGCAGCACCCGGCATTCTTCTTGTTTTATTAATAGGAGTAGCTATATATTTCTTTGTTGCAGGATCAATGGGTAAATGGATAGGTGAAAATGTTGTTCAGCCAGTGTTTTCTTTTTTTGAGCAAACAGAAACCATACCAAGCCCATCAGAGCCAACACCTGAAGTTACACCGGAATCAGAAAGTGAGATCACTAAAAGCAATGAAGATTCGATTACAAAAAGCATTAGCACACCAAGTCTATCAGTATATGCGCTTCAAACAGGAGCTTTTTCGGATGTGGAAAATGCCGAAAACGCAGCAAGTTTATTAGTCCGAAAAGGTGGTGCCGGATATGTTGCTGATGACGGAGAATTAAACAGAGTCTTGCTTTCATGCTATTTTGGTGATGGAGAGGCAATAAGCGTAATGACAAGACTAGAAACAGAAGAAAACCTTTCAACCAGACAATATCAAATAAATGTAAATCCAGTTAATATTGAGATTACAGCCAAAGAGACAACGATTGAAACCATCAGCCAAGGGTTCGAATATATCCCAGTTATTATAGAAAATATTCAAAAAGCAAGTTATGCATTCGACAGCTATGAGTTTGATGAATGTGATATTTTGATTAAAAATACTAAAACTAAACTTAACGGCATAATATATGAACTTGAGAATAAAACGGATGGGACGAACAACCAAGTTGTATTATCAGAGCTGGATTTGTTAAACGGATATATGAATAAAATAGAAAATATAGATTTAGGCGGTGACGATATGGTGGCAATTTCGTCTAAAATAAAGTATACTCAGTTAGAAATGGTCTATGACTATAAAAAATTAATTGAAAGTTTTTAAGAGTCTTAAAGGAGTTATAAATTGAAGGTCAGTGAAATAAAATATATATTAAATGCAAGACTTCTTTGTGGACAAGAATTAATAGACTTTGAGATTGAAAGTGCTTGCGGTGCAGACTTAATGAGTGATGTTCTTGCTTTTGTAAAAGATAATTGTGTTTTATTAACAGGACAAACCAACCCGCAGGTAATTAAAACAGCAGAAATGTTAGACGTTTCCTGCATTGTTTTTGTAAGAGGGAAATACCCAATTGATGGTGTGTGCGAGCTTGCAAATGAGATCGGTATGGTGTTGCTGCAAACTGAAGAAACACTTTATTCAGCATGTGGACTTTTGTTTCAAAAGGGCTTAAAACCATGTAAGAGGAGAATCATAGATGGCTGAGTTTGTAGAAACTTTTGATGTTGCTAGCGAGGATTTTGTTTCTGCAGGTGAAGCATCACGGAATATAAAAAGAATTTTGAAAAAAATCGGACTAGATGCAAACCTTATAAGAAGAGTTGCAATAGCATCATATGAATCAGAGATGAATATGGCGATACACAGCCTTGGCGGATCGATAACATTTATGATTGAAGGAGATAAAATAAAAGTTGTCTGCAAGGATAAAGGACCCGGGATAGAAGATATTGACCAAGCCATGAAAGAAGGATATTCAACGGCATCGCAAGAAGCAAGGTCGATAGGATTTGGAGCAGGAATGGGGCTGCCGAATATAAAAAACAATTCAGACGAACTGAAAATAGAATCGAATAAAGATGGGACTACCTTAGAGGTTTGGTTTAATATAGAATAATAATTTATGACAAAAGAAAGTGCTCGTTGGAGGAAATTTAGTGGCAAAAACAAATGAATATTTCCATTCTGTCAGATTGGATAAAGATAAATGTAAGGGTTGTACAAATTGTATAAGAGGATGCCCTACTGAAGCTATTAGAGTAAGAGACGGCAAAGCAAAGATTATTGATGAAAGATGTATTGATTGCGGGGAATGTATAAAAGTATGTCCGCATCATGCAAAAATTGCTTTTACCGATTCTCTTTTAGATATAAGTAAATATAAATATAAAATTGCACTTCCGGCTCCATCATTATATGGTCAATTTAGAGAACTTATAGGCATCGACAGAATTATCATGGGCCTTAAAGGATTAGGCTTTGATGATGTTTTTGAAGTTGCTAAAGGTGCTGATATTGCTACTGACGCAATAAAAAGAAGAATAAATAAAATTAAGACCAGACCAATTATCTCTTCTGCATGTCCTTCCATAGTTCGGCTTATCCAGATAAGGTTCCCAGAGCTTTTAGAAAACATCGTAGATGTAAACTCGCCTATGGAGATTGCGGCAAGAACGGCGAAGAAAAATTATGCTAAGAAAAATAATGTGCCTATAAATGACATAGGAGTTTTCTTTATTACTCCCTGTCCTGCTAAAATGACAGTAATAAAAAATCCATTAGGCAACAAAGAAAGTTATGTAGACGGGGCAATTTCTATTTTAGAAATATTCGGGCTATTATCCAGTAATCATAGCAAGCCAAAAGACGGCAAACTAGGGAATGATTATGCCAGTCCATATGGTGTTGGCTGGGCAAACTCCGGAGGCGAAGCTGCTGCGCTCGGCGTGGATAGATTTTTAGCTGTTGACGGAATAAATAATGTGATAAAAGTTTTAGAAGAGATAGAGAACGGAAAGCTTGAAGACCTTGAGTATTTAGAAGCATTATCATGCATTGGTGGGTGTGTTGGCGGTCCTCTCACTGTTGAAAACTGTTATGTTGCAAAAAACAATATTAAAAGATTGTTTAAGAAAATGAATGACCAAGACATAAAGAGCACGCAGGAAAGTGCTATCTTGCCTTCATATGAAGAAACACTGTTTGATGCACCTTTAATGCCTGTGAAAGTTATGAAACTTGATGAAAATTTCTTTAAAGCTATGAAGATGATGAAACAATTAGAAGAGATAGAAGAAAGGCTTCCGGATCTCGACTGTGGCTCTTGCGGATCACCGACATGTAAGACATTAGCAGAAGATATCGTTCGTGGATTCGCTAAAGAAATAGATTGTATATATGTTTTAAAAGACAAATTAAAAAGCTTAGCAGGATCGGTTGAAAAACTTGCAGGCGAAGATAAAGAATAAAGGTAAGATAGATATGATTTTTGGTATGTCGACAGCAAGTTTTTTCTTAGATAAATATACAGAAGATGCAATAAACGAAATCGGCAAGATGGGGATTAAAAATGCTGAAGTGTTTTTTTCATCTGTCAGCGAGTATAAACCTGAATTTGTCAAGGAATTAAATAAGCGTGCCGATGATAACGGCATAAATATTTATTCTATCCATGCTTTAAACACTCAATTTGAGCCTCAAACTTTTTCTATGCATGAAAGACAAAGAGATGATGCTTATGATGTCTATAAAAGAGTTTTAGAGGCAGGAGCAGTTTTGGGTGCGCAAGTTTATGTGTTTCATGGGCCTACTAATGTTAAAATAGCAAAAAAACTGAGAATCAATTATGAGTATGCGGGGTTGATGGTGAGCAAGGCGGCTAATCTTGCTAAACAATACGGCATAAAATTTTCATATGAAACTGTACATTGGTGCTGGTATGCAAAACCTGACTTTCCGACTAAATTAAATGAGCATCTTACAACTGATAATCTATATTTTACACTCGATTTAAAACAAGCAGGTCAATCTAAATATGATTTTGAAGATTATATAGATGCAATGGGGGACAGGCTTGTAAATGTCCATATTTGTGATTTTGTTGTTGATGAAAAAAGAGGCATTATTCCTAAACTTCCGTTTAAGGGCAGTCTGAACTTTAAAAGTTTAAAAAATAAATTATATGACATCAACTATAACGGCGGGATGATTTTAGAAGTGTATACCAATAACTATAAAAATCTAGAAGAACTAAAAGATAATTATTACTATATAGAAGATTTTTTCACAAAGTAGTATCACTCAACTTTTTGATATATATTTATCAGCTCATTGACCCATAGCCTGTTAGGGCCTTCAATAATTGAAAATGGATTTGCAGAGCTTGCATCCTCTTGTTTAAACATCAATATTTTTATGCCCTCTCTTGTTTCTCCTTCGAAAACCTGGAGATAAAACAAGGCATATTCTAAATATTCTTCTTTATATATAATAACTGATATTTCGCCCCAAGGTTTAGGAATGATTTTATCATACCTTCTGTCACGAATAATCGGAACAAGGACTTTCGGTGTTTTACCGAACTCATCGGTATAATATATTTCTCCTGTTTCTATGATAACAACTTTGGCTTGTTTTAATGGTTCTTCACTAAACCCGTCGACAACAACAAACTCCACACTGCCAAAAGTGTTCTCGTTTTTGTTAAAAACTGAAGTTGTTGATTTTTCTTCTGTCATAAAAAACAAAAGAGCTGATGCGCAGATTAATAGTGTGAACCCGACAGCTACGATTGCTTTATTTGCGCTTTTTAAGCTAAACTTTTTCTTTTTCAAAATATCACCTATTTTAAAGAGTATATAATAAAATGTATGCAATATTAAAAGGCTATATCACAAGGTTTGACTCGAAAAAAATAATAAAAAAGATTCGATTTTCGCTTTTTTATAGAAATTAATTGTGTTATAATACCAAAGTTGAGGAAAACAGCGTTAAAATGAGAATAGTTGTTCGCCAATATATAACAAAAGTTTTTTTTATTGAATTTATGAAAAGTGCTTTTAAACATCATTTTGAGAGGATAATTTAATGACAGCAAACTATACAGCAAGTGACATACAGGTTTTAAAAGGTCTAGACGCCGTTAGAAGAAGGCCTGGAATGTATATAGGAAGCACAGGTGCAAGAGGATTGCACCATCTTTTATGGGAGATAGTCGACAACGCCATAGATGAGGCGGCGAACGGGTTTGCCGATAGAGTTTATGTAACTATCCATAAAGATAATTCAGTAACTGTTGAAGACAACGGAAGAGGCATTCCAGTTGGGCTTCATCCAGAGCTAAAAGTTTCCGGTGTTGAGGTTGTTTTCACACAGCTTCATGCCGGCGGTAAATTTAACAACGAAAATTATGAATACTCAGGAGGGCTTCATGGTGTTGGAGCCAGCGTTGTAAATGCGCTTTCTGCTTGGCTTAAGGTGGATGTCTATACCGGTGGGAAGCAATATCATCAAGAATATAGAAGTTATAAAGATTCTAAAGGCAAAATACAATCAGGCAGGCCGAAAGCAAAATTAGAAGAAGTTGGTCCGGCAAGAAAAAAAGGATCAATTATAAGTTATCTCCCAGATAAATCAGTTTTCGAAACTTTAGAGCTTAATTTTGATAAAGTATCTAAAAGATTAAGAGAGTTGGCTTTTTTAACTAAAAACGTAAAGATAACACTAACAGACGAGAGAGTAAAAGAAAACGGAAAGTTCAAACAAAAACTATACAATTTTCAAGGCGGCATAGTTGACTTTGTAAAATATATCAATAAGGATAAATCACCCATCCACGAAACACCGATTTTAATCGAAGGAAAAAAAGACGGTGTAGAAATTCAAGTGGCTATGCAGTTTAATGAGGGATATAACGAAGGAGTCTTTTCTTTTGTAAACAATATTCCTACGCCCGAAGGAGGCACCCATGAAACTGGGTTTAAAACTGCATTGACTAAAGTTATGAATGATCATGCTAGATCTTCCGGCGCACTAAAAGAAAAAGCAGCAAACTTATCCGGCGAAGATTACCGTGAAGGGCTTTGTGCTGTAATATCATTAAAATTGAAAAATGTGCAATTCGAAGGACAAACTAAAACAAGACTTGGAAATACAGAAGCCAGAACGGCTGTTGATGCGATTGTTTCGCAGCAGCTT
>Ga0233437_1007334_pt1 | contig 10709 bp, 10 predicted proteins | sample SI_122_August201_FD_182714 | JGI IMG/M metagenome (GOLD analysis project Ga0233437, IMG submission 182714) | Seawater microbial communities from Saanich Inlet, British Columbia, Canada - SI_122_August2016_200_MG | ecosystem: Environmental > Aquatic > Marine > Inlet | place: Canada: British... | reverse complement strand
CATAAATAGCACCTCTATACTGACCGTCACTCCCTCGAACAACCTGACATAGCGTTATCCATCGCATAGCTCGTAATACCTGTAGATTGCGGCTCACAATCGGTCTGGAACACTTTAATTGCTCCATTAATGTGTCCTGTTTTGGTATTCGTGTGGCTGTAAACTGATCAGAGACTTCAAGCCTCATTAACATCCAGGTATGGATTTCTTCTGAATTTAAAATTGGATCTGTGATTAATCCTCTGGGGAAAGAATCATGTACATTCCCCATGTAAATTAATGAGCCCACCTCAGTTTCATCTTGACTGAGATTTTGATGGGATAATTTATCAGCCGCCTGTTGTATGTGTTGCTGTAAAGCATTCAACTGAGCGGGATTCAATGTTGCAGTTTGCATATTCATAGTCATTTATCCTCCCGTCCTTTTATTGTTCAAGGCGCAGACACGCCCAAACTTTATTGAGTGGCAAACGGGTATCCAGACCGACTTTGAAATAGCGCATCATGTCATCCTGTTCATCGTTAAACTTGAGCCAGGATTGGCTAAGAATATTGCTTTCATCAATGGTCAATGAAGCAGGGCGGCCTTGCGATGCTTTATCCATTCCCAGACGTGTTCGTCGGCTTCTATAATCCATTATGTTCATGCCTGTGAGTGTTTCCAACATAGCTGCTGATGCATCCATCTTAATCATCTGATCCTTGATTTCATCTTCACCAGATTCTTTGATGATATAGTCTACGCACAAATCAAAATGCCTCGGATTAAATTCAACGGTGGCAATGGGTGTGCGCATGGCATTGAATCTTTGAAATTGCTTCATCGGCATATCAATGATGCGTTTAACCTGTTTACCCGACAATCCAAGCTGTTTGAGCGCCCTGAAATCATTAGCTTCATAGGCTGCGATGATAAAACGCACGATGCTGGTATTTAATTCACTGTAAATGTTTTCCATGTGTCACCTCTCTACTTCTATGGCTTTCTTTTGATCTGAAATTGTCTCTAGTAAACGAGCTTGCATTTGCTGTAATCGGATACATTCCTGCATGATCTCTGGCTGTTGCATTAGTTTGTGTTCAAGCCAGAGAATGACATCAATTAATCGATGTTCAGGGTTGATGCTCTGAATGGCTTTTAAGTAACTCTCCAGTGCTTTTTGCATGAGTTTATTGAACTGACCATGATCACTAATGCTGTAATCGCGTGAATACTTCTGCAGCTGCCACCAGATCATGGTGCGGGTATCATCATTGGATTGACCGAATTCAGGATAAGCATGTAACTCAGCATCGAAAAAGTTAACAGCATCGAAATAAATATGGTTTTCGATATAGTGTTTTTGTTCAGGATTTTTTTCATCCATGATCATTAGCCCGATATAACCGGGTGATAGATTTGAAATTTTCTTTACCTGATTGACGATTAATTTACGCAGAGCAGGGAGGTGATCCGTTAATTTTTCCGGCTTTGTTGTAACTTGATCTTGCGAATTTTCATCGCCAGAAGAGGGTGGTTGTGTTTCTTTTGATTGTGACTGATCCTGATTATGAGATTGACCAGTTGGATTATTTGTAGCAGATGTTGTCGTGGAGGATTGATTTTCTACAACAACTTTATCGTTTTGTTTCGATGGCAAGACGGGTACGCCAGGCTGATAACCTGGATCTAAAGATCTGTTGTTTTGTTCGGCTATCTTATTTCTTAAAGCATCAGGTTCATGCTTTAAAGATTTATTAGATCCATTCATCAATGCATTGATTTCAGCCATGATACTTATACAAGGGATACTAATAATATCCTCCAGTTGCATATCAAGTTCCTGTGTAAAACCACTGATATCAAGTTTTTCATCATCAACTATTGATAATGCATCATAGAAAAGATTTCTAATTCTCGCAGGGTCGGTTTGTCCCTGATCGGTAGCTCCCCAGAAAGTTTCGTAGGCAGAATAAAGCGACTGAACTCTTTTAACCACAGGTTCACCGGCACCCGCCCATAAAGCATTAGGAATGTGATTGATGAGGATGTTGGCTGCATAATTAAACTTGGCAATATGAGAAAAACTGACAATCCAGCCGCCTTTAGATATTCGTTCAGCCAATTTTCTTGTTGATAACGGTTTGTCATTAAATGGTTTCTTTTCATCGCTTGCAGTTCGTTTATCCTGCTCTATAAACAGCTTTTTATATCGTTGGACTACCAGTGCTTTCTCAATGAACTTTGTTCCTCCACGGGATTCATTTTCAATCATGTGTGACGAAAGGGCGTCTAAATCGCTGTGCCAGGGAATAAAATCACATTTAATCCTAAAAAAACTATCGGCTTTTTGAAGAAATTCCTGTGATTTATGCTTATCCTGCTCATTTTTAGCAAGATTTTTATACTTTTCATGAAGTTCACGTAAAATCTCCAGTCGAGTATTGCCACCATCACGAATACTGTATTTTTCATCACTCGGTTGTCTTCTGGTGATGTTTGGTGCACTTTTTAACCCTGCATTTTCAATAGATTCTCGAATATCATCATAGGATGGGTTTCGAGAACGGCGTGGATTAAGCTCATATGGCTGAAGCTGATCCAACGTGACAATGAGTACTGATTGCGTTATAGGATCATCATTTGTTGTTGAAACTAAAGAATCTTGCTGTAGGAATGACAAGATATTGTCATCATCCAGAGGTTTGATTTTAGCCATCATCATGCCTCCTTAACGATTGCATTTGAAAAACTGTGGGGACTCCCCACAGTTTTCTTTTCATTCAAACGTTTTAGGCTTTCATTACTATCGGATAAATTTGGTTCAATATCGGATAAATGCGGTAATAACTCATGTACCAGCGCGGTATAAACCTCAAGTGCGCTTGGTGTGGGTCCAGTTCTGGTAGTTTCTATTCGATGAACAGGCTCATGACGGGCTGCAGCTTTTGCATAGGCCGACAGTTTGGGGACAAAGGTATCCAGAATGCTGACCTTACCTCCAGACAGTTTATAAAACTGTTTACGAATAATGTTGGCTATGTGTAAAGAATCTGCAGTTCGATCTTGTTTATAGATCAAGCCATACAATGGAGGAATAGGGGGTATAGGAATTGATAAGCCTACAGGAGGTTCCAGTGATTTAAGCATCTGGATAGTTCCGCGCATGAATTCCTGACTATCGAGGGCTTCAGGAACAATAGGGCTTATCAGCATATCGGAAGCCAATATGATGGATTCTTGCATAATTGAACTCGCACCCTGGCTATCAATCAGGATGTAGTCATATTCATCTTTAATTTTATGCAGTGCTGCTTTCAGATAATACACGTTATTCGTGGATTCCTTCAGCCAGTACAATAATTTTGCTTTATTGTCATTCGATTGAATGATGTGAAGATTTGGTATGACCGTTGTTGATATACAGTTGTCTGGGCTGACTTTGGTAATCAGCTCAATAATTCCAAAATCGGTTTTATTCCTTATTCGGTAATACGATGAAAGTGACTGTTGAAAATCACCATCGACAAGAAGCACTTTTTGCCCCATGTCTGCGAGGACAGCTCCTATGCTTGCGGTAACGGATGTTTTACCCACACCACCTTTGGTAGACACTACGCCTATTGTTTTAGCCATTGATTTCTCCTGTTAAATAAAATGAATCATTTTGTTAACAGGTCATCCCTAAAAGAGGGCTTTAAATCTTGCCTCCATCCAACTTTACATAATATACATTATACACAGTACAGAATATACCTCAGATCGACGTCAGAGGTACAACAATGGACAGTGTAAGTCAGATACTACGTCAAGGATTCAAGTCCGAGAACGTCACGTTAAAACAGCTAATGTTGTTGGCAAAAATGGATCGTCAGCAAACAGTCGACTTTCTTCAAATCAGTTTACCCACTTTTCATCGATGGGAACGTTCCGGACATCCCGATCCGACGGCCAGCAAATTAATGGCGATCATGGCTGGTTATCTTCCCTGGGCAAATTGGTCTGGTTGGGAAATTCATGGCGTTCATTTATTTGCACCTGGACAAAGTTCGCGCGGAGTTACTTCACCACAGATAGAAAACATGGCCATCATGTTTCAACACAGAGATTCATTACAGGAAGAAAATCAAAAACTTCAGGAGCAACTCGATCAATACAGGCAAAAAGAAAAAGCTCCTGTTTTAACTTTAGTCCGTTAAACAAGATCGTCACCTGTCTGCTTTCGACGAACCGATTTTCAGCCGTCAGGCTGATTATCGGTTTGGCGAAAATAGAAAGTGCCGAGTATGTAACACGGCACTTTAGTCCCATGGGTGGTACTGCTGTAATGAAATCAATAACTTACAGGTGTCAAAATGGAAATTAAAGTCTCACATGAGAGTGCAAAGCTTCTTGTTTTATCTTATAATAGTCTCCCTGTTGAGACACAATTAAAGGTTAAGCTAATGTCAAAACGTATGCAATTAAAATTAGATGATGAAACTTATGCCTTGATTCAAGAGCTTTCTGAATTATCAGGAATGTCGGCTTCTTCCTTAGTTACTGTAATGTTTCAGGTGTCTAGGGTTGATTTACAGCATTTGATTACAAGGATTAAGTATTTGGGCGAAAAACCTGCTCATGTTTTTGACTCAGTAGTAAGTGTCTTGGAACAACAGGGATATAGTCATCAAGGTACTTTGTCTATTCGTCGTGCCAAGAATAGTAGAGGAGATAAATCAAATGTTTGATAATCAAAAACACTGGTTTGAAACCACTTCTTTGAACTCCATGAATCATGTTTTAGAGTCGAGTCCGGGCAAGATAGGGAAATTGATCAACCAGCATTTCATGGTGGTCAACCCATTCGAAATTCCTGATCGATTAACCTCTTCAGGTCGTAAGCTTTTTGCTGATGTATGGAAGCGAGGCAATGGCGGTATCGTTCGATTGATCACTTTTGGATCAGCTGCTGACTGGGTTGTTCATGTAGAGTATTTGTGGCCTTTTGAACCTGAATTTTTATCTGGTGATGAAATTCATATCACTCTTCCCTTACGTGATTTTCTGGTCAATACCATGCCAATGGAAGACATGGAAGCTATTGAAGAAGATCTTGAAATTGAGTTCATGGGAGAAACGGCGGCCAACGATGATGTGTATTAATCACCTACTTCGGCCGCCATTGTCCATGGTCTTAGAAATGGCAGCATTGCCATTTCACGAACATGGATACTTTTGCAATCAAAAAATATCTGTATCAGGTTTGGCCGTGTCCGATCTGAGTATGCCTAGTATCAAAATGATAGCAAAAGTTATCCTGGAAACATTAACCAGGTTTACAAAATGCTATCAATTTAGATTTTCAGGTATTGATACTGTAACGCCAAGGATGGTGTTACACATCCATGGATGGATGCAAGGCGGCACACGGTTTGATTGTAGGCACAATTTTACACCGCCGAGACAAAATACAGAGTCTGTTGAGACCAGTAACACCCAAAGCGGTGGTTACTTTCAGAATTATTTTAAATCGCGAAGCGTTATTTTGAAGTGGCTGAAGATAGTCCTTGCGCGCCTTGCCAAGCCCGATTTAAAAGCCTCTCAGGTAGCACGTCGATTGAATTTAGACACCCTCCCGACGTACTACCCAAAAAAGCAAACGATAAAACCGTTTTACAGGATGAATCGTTTATTTTATGTTCAACCCAGAAATAGGAATCAACATGACCGCAATATACATTATGCGCAGTTGCATACAAAAGTGTCAGGGCTGGTGTATTTTTTGACTTTTGTGCTATGCAACAGTCAGCAGGATTGTAGTGTTTTGTAAGGTCTGCCCCTGATATTCATAAAGGCCCGCTGTATCATCAACGGGCCTTTATTGCTACTCGTTTCTAGCTATCAAACCACCAACGGCTGGTTGAGCGGAAGCCATCCATGGCCCAGCTTGCCGCCAACTGACCTGTGTGGCGTACATTTTTCCGACGACCGAAAACAAAATTTGGGTAGTAAGGCAACAAAGAACCACCTTCGTCACGCATCAACATACCCATCTCGTGGTACATTTCAGATCGTTTGGCCCCGTCGAGTTCCCCCTTGGCTTGCAAAAGAAGCTCATTGAATCGCGGGTCCACCCAATGTGATTCGTTCCAGGGAGCACCTTTCTTGTATGCCAGACTGTACATGACATCAGGCGTCGGACGTGCGCCCCAGGTAACCATGCACCAGGGCTTTTTCAGCCATACATCCGACCAGTATCCATCATTCGGTTCACGCACGACATTAATATTTATACCGGCTGCTTTTGCATGCTCAGCGTAAAGAATCATCGCATCCATGGCACCCGTGGTGATGGAATCTGCGGCCGAAATGTTGACCTTGAGGTTTTCCATGCCCGCTTTCTTCAACAGAGATCTGGCCTTGTCCGGATCATATTGACGCTGGGGAATTTCCGACGGAAAATACGGCATAGTGGGTGCATGATGGAAATCATTTCCGATTGTTGCCGCACCGAAGGCGATCTTCTCGATGATGTCCTCACGATTGATTGACAATTTCAGCGCCATGCGTACATCCGTATTATCGAACGGCGCTACATCCACATGCATTGGCAGTGTAATCGCCTGTGCCGAGGATACGTTATCGATCTCTATATTCGGGTTACGGCTAAGTAGTCTGAGTGTTTTATTTTCGAGCAAGCTGACTGCATCGACCTGATTCGTGATCAATGCCGTCTGGCGTGCATTTACATCGTTGATGATCAGGAACTGAACCTCATTAAAGTACGCGCCATCGCCGTGCCACTCATCGTGTCGGACCAGGCTTGCCTGAATTCCGGGTTCAAACTCGACCAGCTTGTAAGGGCCACAGCCATCACCAGATTGCCAGTTGGCTGTTCCATCGGCATTTGCAGGAACAATCGCCAGGTGATAATCGGGCATAATCCAGGGAAGATCAGCATTAGGAGACCCCAGTTTTATTGTGATTGAATGGTCACCGTTGTCGACAATATCAACCACATCCGTCAGAAATGCCGCAGCAGCCGAGGTCGTTTTTTCACCCCGGTGATGGTTCAATGAGGCAATCACATCCACCGCCTTCACCCTGGCGCCAGAGTGGAACGTGGCCCATCTGTTTAACTTGAAGGTCCAGTTTCTTGCATCCGGAGATGCCGACCATTCCGTTGCAACATCCCCTCCAAGCGATTGATCAGGGTTGATCTGTGTCAAATACGAACGGTGGGTAAATGCTAGCGCGATGGTGGCAAATGAAACGTATTTACCAGGATCGTGGTTGTCAGTAGTATTGCCGTCATGCTGCGCAATGCGGAACTTGCCGCCTCGCCTTGGTTTGGCGATTGCTGAATTGCTCCACAATCCTGTTGCAGCAATTGTGCTCATACCCGCAGCAATCGAATAGCTTAAAAACGACCGGCGCGAGATTTTGCCTTCACGGGCTGCTTCTGCGAGCTTCTCAATGTTTAAGTTGTCTTTTTTCAGTTTCATATTTACTCCTCATTTTTTCGGTTTGACATTAACTTCGAGTTAATCTTCTCCGTACCTGCCCTCTTCGGGACTTGTATAGTGAAGCCGTTTAAACTGGCCAATAGCAGCTTTGAGCGGGCTTCCCTGATGTACGAAATTACCGATGAAATACAACACATGCTCACAATCTATCGTTGCTACAGCTTTCCAGGCTTTTCATCTTAATACAATTTAGCCCTTTTCTCGGCATGACATCAGGAATAGAATAGATGAAAACTAGAACCAGTAAGACATTTGAGACAGGGCATATCAATATTATGAGCGAGTTGTTTTCTCCCAAACGACCAGTCGATTCTGTGCCCGACGTTCGAATAGCCTTCATTTTGGCACCGGCATTTACAATTCTTCCGCTTGCTGGCTTCATCGACGTTGTACGTCATTCATCTGACGAATCTGATCGTAGCCGGCAAATATTTTGTCATTGGGAAGTATTATCAACCGACATGAATCCTGTTACGTCGAGCTCTGGCTTGTCAGTTTTACCCTGGAAGACTTTCGAGGACGTTGGCGAATACGACTATCTGGTTGTTGTTGGGGGATTGATTGATCGATTGGATGAGATCCATCCCGACATGCTAGATTTTATAAATAAGCAATATTTCAAAGGCGTTAAACTGATTGGACTTTGTACAGGGAGCTTTACCATTGCAATGACCGGGCTGCTTAAAGGCAAGCGCGCTGCAATTCATGTCCACCATAGACTGGAATTTCTGAAATTGTTCCCCGATGTGGTGCCCGTTGAAAATGAGCTCTACGTCAATGATGGTGGCATTCTGACCTGCCCCGGAGGAACCGCGGCAATCGACCTGGCTGTTGAAATTCTGATCGAACATTGTGGCAAGTCCCGAGGAATGAAAGGATTGACTGCTCTGGTTGTAGATGAGCATCGCTCTGCACACAAAGTGGGTCGATTGCCTTATAGAGACCTTGAAGAATGTGGCAACTGGCGTGTCGAGCAAGCTGTAAAAATCATGCGACAGAAAATATTCGAACCCGATACCACTCAAAAGCTTGCGCAAATGTTGGGATCTACTGTGCGCCAGCTCAATCGTGTGTTTCTCGAACATGCAAAAGCTTCGCCTCAGGAAGTCTGGCGTGATATGCGTTTGCAGCATGGCCGGTGGCGGTTGATGAATTCAAAGCGAACAATAACGCAAATCGCGTATGAATGCGGCTTTGCAGACAGCAGCCACTTTTCCAGATGGTTTAAGACTAAATTCGGCGAAACACCAAGAAGTTACCGCGAACAACGTCTGGCTCGGCAGCGATAGATCAATAAATACAAACCCCGGGACATCTTGCAGGAATACAGGAAAAATTAAAGCCTGATTACACTGGTAGCTGAGAATAGGCTTTTGCTGCACGCGCCACTGAATCTAAATTTAATTCAAATCCAAGGCCCGGACGATCGATTGCAGACAAACGTCCTTTAATGGGAACCATACTCGGGCTTTCGATAACGTCTTCATTTAAAAAGTTACCCATGATCTGATTGGCATCGTCTAGATTGGGGATTACAAGTCCAGCTTGATGGGCTGCACAGGTCGTAATACTGGTTTCAAAGTTTCCGTGAATACAGACCTTTAACCCGCTTGCCTCGGCTACTGCGGCAGCTTTGATAAAATTCAGGATGCCTCCACATTCATGCAGGCCCAGGACGATAAGGTCAGCAGCATTAATTTGGCAAATATTGTAAACATCCTGAAATGTATGAACAGCCTGATCGGCTGCAATTGGTGTATCAACACTGTTGCGAAGCTGGGCAAGAGCCGCAAGGCTGGAACTGTCGACTGGCTGTTCTATCATTTCAATATTGTAAGGCTTCAGCGACGCGATCATGCGACGTGCAGAAAATATATCCCAGTTTTCGTTGGCATCGGCGCGCAGACGTAAATTACCAATCGCCGCGCGAACAGCCGCGACCGAGTCCAGGTCGTTTTGTTGACCACGTCCGATTTTCATATAGATCACTTCATAACCGGCATTGGCATAACGTTTTGCATCTGCGGCAAGTTCGTTGGGACCTTTACCCTGCACGAAACCGAAATACTGGATGAAGTCTCGTTGGGCACCACCAAGCATTTTATGTACGGGAGTGTTGTTAATCTTACCGAGCAAATCCCACAACGCCATCTCTAGGCCGGCAGTGACTTGAAGAGACAATTTACGGTGGTTCCCCGGACCCTGGCTGGCGAATACAGCCTGGTGGCAGTAAGCCATGATCGAGTTAATGTTACTTGCATCCAGTCCCGTGAGATCAGCGCGAAGCAAGTCATAGGCATGGACTGTCATTTCGCAGTTAGGTGCACCAAAGCTTTCGCCGAATCCAACAGTGCCATCTTCACTTTCGACCTCAATCAGCACCGTCTTTGCACCATAATTGGTTCCTTGTGCCCAGTAATAAGGTTCTTTGAATTCAAGATAAAGGGGCGTAGTCTTGATCGACTTGATTATTACTTGCGATGCATTTTGCATTCCCCTATTACTCCTGATGTTATGCGTTGGTTTGACAAGCCTGGTGGTATACCTCTGACAGGCTATGCCCTCCTCCACCAATAATTTACATCCTGGCATTTTAAATTCAGGCTCTACAGGCATGAACTCTTAGCAAGCTTTTGTGCTCTGAAAGTGCAGTGTGTAGATTGGAAATAGCGGAAGAATGGTGGTCTATCAATATTTTTTTACAATGAAATTTTCTATTCAAAAAGTGCTTCACAAAATCCCCAAACTCAATATTTTATGGAACTCTATTGAAATATAGTGATAGCAGCTGCTCTATAATTGAATATTCCAGACATTGTTCAGAATGACTTAGCCCAAGTCATCGACCAGCATTTCTCATCCGGCGTTTCGTTTTCTTCTTGCAGATTTTCCCTCGCAGGACAGGAATCCAGGGGTACATGAGAATGGCACTAAGTTAAGGACGTCTAGAATCTAGGATTGAGGGGACACATTACTCTGGGTCGCATCAATTTATTCTCAGTTTGAATGCCAAATGGCCAGTTTCTCCAGTGAGCAGTGGTTAAGTTCCAGTGAATAGATTTCAATAATTCCAATTTCTTACATATTGGGATTATTGAAATAACGTAACCGTCTGGGTAATCCAGATATTACCCCTACCCATTCAGATCTGATGTTTTAAAATTTTGTGGCAACAGTTCTATTAATGCAGCTTCCGTTTTAGCTTTCGGCAAATGCTCAAA
>Ga0233437_1007333_pt1 | contig 10710 bp, 8 predicted proteins | sample SI_122_August201_FD_182714 | JGI IMG/M metagenome (GOLD analysis project Ga0233437, IMG submission 182714) | Seawater microbial communities from Saanich Inlet, British Columbia, Canada - SI_122_August2016_200_MG | ecosystem: Environmental > Aquatic > Marine > Inlet | place: Canada: British... | reverse complement strand
CGTTATTTAGATGTCATCCCAGAACAATTTGTCGATAAAATTAATAATACAAATATGGCGGTCTATTTAAAAAATGGATCAATTATTCAATTTATGACAGCTGAGTCATTTGATACAAATATTCGTGGTGGTAATCCACTAGGAGTGGTATTATCTGAATTTAGTTACATGAGTCCAAATTTATTACCAGCCCTTACTCCAATTATGTCCCCTAAGGGACATGAGGGCTGGTTACTATTTGTATATACGCCATGTGGGAAAAATCATGCATGGAATCTTTTTAATAGAAAAGATGAAGGGTGGTTTAAACAAATCTTAACCGTTAATGATACAACTAATTTTATAGGAGATAGAATTGTAACGGAATCAACCATTGAAGACGAAAGACAAATTCAAGATGAAGAAATGATTCAAAGAGAATATTTTTGTTCATTTGACGTAGGGTTAAAGGGAACATATTATCTACATGAAATGCAAGCATTAGAAGATAACCATAGGTTTTCCCCATTTGTTTATGATAGAATCGACTCACGATTATCAAAAGTTTATACAGCGTGGGATTTGGGAATTAATGATCCGACAATCATATGGTTTTTTGTAAAAATAGATCATTACTATTATTTTATTGATTACTATGAAAATACTGGAAAAGATGTTGAATTTTATTTAGATGTTTTACTTGAAAAACAAAGACAACATGGATATATTTATGGTGGTCATATCTTGCCGCATGACGCGTCGAGAAGAGATATCACCGGCAGAACACGTTATGTTATTTTATCTGAAGGAGCAAGACGTATGAGATTAGGGACCATGTTGATGGGGCTATATTTTGCAGTCAATGATGGTATCAATCTAGTTAAGAAATTTTTATATAGGTGTTATATTGATCAAGACAAATGTGCGTCTGGAATTTTAGCTTTAAGACAATATCGACAACATGAAATGTCAAAACAAGATACATACATAGATCGCCCTGAACATGATTGGTCAAGCCATGCCAGCGACGCTTTTAGGTATGCTATAACGTATGTAGCAAATGTTAATATAACTAAACAAGAAAATGACAACCAATATGAACAAGAGTTCTATTTATGATATCATTTGAAAATAGTTTTGAGGCACAAAGACAAAAGACACGAAACGAACGTCAAACAAGATACCGTGGTAATTTACAGCGTACTCAAAAGAATATAGATGAGAGAGTCAGGACACAAAAGCAAAGAACACACAACAAGAGTGGCCTTGCAACATTTGGTGATGTAATCACGGGAATGACAGTGGGAACTTTAGAAAATTTTTGGAATGTGGCAACCTTTAATTGGGGTGAAGTAGGAGTGGGATTTAGTGAAGCTAACGCTTGGGCAGAAGATAAAAAAGAATTACAACGCAAACAAATGCTTTCAAGTACGGAGTTGTCAGATGTAGGAAAATGGATAAGAGAGAGCGGTGGCATAGACAAATCAAAAGACATATTAGGAGAAGATACATTAAAACAATTATCTGAAAGAAAAAATGCTTTTCGTCAAAATTTTGACGAGTTTGCCGCAAGAAGTGATTTTTGGAAAGAGAATCAACAATATACACACAATTGGTTTGAAGATAAAATAGAGGAATCTCCCGATGAAGAGAAATATAATAAACATGAAGAAACCCTATTCAATATGAATGAACAACTAAAAATTGTAAATGACCCTGATTTAAAGCGAGGATTAGAAAGCGATATTGCTAAACAAGAAGAATTGTTTGGTGTTTTTGAAAAAAAAGTTACTGATTTCGATAGAAAGCAACAAGCTGTATTAGGAGGATTAGATAGGGCTTTTAGATCTTATTCAGAAAAAGATATTCAAGAATGGGAAAAGGGTTCATTAGAAGACCTTGGTAAATTTGTGGCTACAACTGCAATATCAAGTTTGCTATTCTCACCACTAGTTGGAATCGGAGGATCTGTGGCAGCATTAGGAGTAGGTATGTTAGAGCAAGGTGCTGAGTCGATGTATAGTCATTTATTTCCTCAAGAAGACGGAGCCAATTTATCAAAAAATACTTCTCAGGTTGTAGACCAATACCTATCTATTCAAAAAAGATTTGGCATAGAAATTACACACAAGCAATTTGAAAAACAATTACAACAATCAAATACGAAAAGAATAGGCGAATTAGAAGACGAAATAAAAAAATATGAAGACAATGAATTAACTAGAATAGATTATTTTAAAAGTAAACAAGAAACAACTGATGACACAGAGCGACTGGATACACATGAGCGCTTAACGGAAACGACAGAGGATAATCTAAATAAAGAAACAACAGATAATGTTTTTTTAGAAAACTTAGAAAAAGAACTTGAATATTTGGGAAACAAACACCAAGATAAAAAGAAAAAGGAAAAGAATTATAATAATAAATTTTTTGAGATGTTTGATTAATGAAAGAACAACAAAAAATTGAAACTACTCAATATATTAAAAGATTTGAGCAACTGATTGCGTCGAGAAATCAGGTTGAGTCTTGGTGGGATGATGTTGAAAAATATGTATCAGCAAATAGCACGAGAGAACAAGGACAATTAGATGATACAGCTCCGCAATGTAATTCCCAATTTGCAGCAAATATAAACAGTGTATTGACCAATAGTACTACTAATTGGATGAATTTGGAACCAAGTTATGAATTACAAGATGATATGCGAGTTACAAATTTTGTTAAATCCGTGGAAGGATTAGTCTGGAGTATTTTACGTTCAGGGTCTAGTAATTTTCAAAACAGATTAGCAGAATTATATAAGAATCTCGGTCTCTACGGTACAGCAATTATGTATATGGAAGAAGCTGACGTCGAAGAAAGTACGGATAAAAATAAAAAAAACACTAATAGACTTGTTCGATTTTATACCGTTCCTACAAGGGAATGTTATATAGTCGAAAATCAATACGAACGTGTGCAATCTGTATACAGAAAATTTAAATTAAATCCATTGAATTGTGTTAAGAGATGGGGAGAAGAGTGTTCTGAAGCAACTCAAATAGCTGCTGAAAAAAATCCTTATGATACAAAAATAGAAATTTTACATATTATTGAGCCTATAAATTTAGGAGAGATAAATACTCAATATCGTTCTATCTATATTGAATTAGAAAAAAAAATAGAATTAGAATCAAACGATAGTTTAGAATATTTTCCATATTTAATACCAAGATGGGACAAAGAAACTGGTTCAGAATATGGAATAAGTCCTGCTAAATCAGCTATTGGAGCTGTTATAGCCTTAAATAAATTAAGTGGTTTATATATAGACGCTTGTGATAAAGCGGTTAATCCACCAGTATTATTACCAACAGACAGTGTTATGGGTAATATTAATCTTAAAGCTGGTGCTGTTAATAAATATAATAGTTTAGCAAAGCCTGACGGAATTAGATTCTTAGTAAACCCAAGTGAAATGCAAACACCCTATCAACATATGCTTGAATATAAGGGAACAATTTCGAGAGCTTTCTTTCTAGATGTATTAACACTCCAAAAAGAAGATATCCAAATGACTGCAACTGAATCTAATCATAGATATCAAGAGCAAATGAGAAAGTTAGCACCATTAATTTCAAGATTTGAAACCGAATTTCTTGATCCATTGGTTAATAATATTCTAATAATATTAGAGAAATGGAAGAAGATACCTAAAGGTCAAGTTGATTATAAGATAGAATTTGTTTCACCAGTGACACATGTTCACAACGTATATGAGATTTCCAATATTGAAAAATCATGGATGTTTATTAAAGACGCTGCTCAAGTAGATAGGACAATACTAGATCATGTAAATTTAAGCGCCATGGTAAAAAGATATGTAAACACGTTACATATTCAAGCCAACATCCTACTTGATGACAATGAAGCTAAAAAAGTTACTGAAGAAAGAGAGGCAAAAGAGCAAGCCATGTTGGAACAACAACAACAACAAGCTATGATGGAAAAGATGAATCCGATGATGAGCCCTCCACCAGAGGAGGATGAATAATGAAAACTTATGATGACAGAATTCAATTATATAAAACTGTCTTTAGTTCAATTGAAGGAGTGGAAATATTAAAGGATTTACAGGAACAATTTAGATTATATGAAGAAAATCCTGCTAATGACCCTAGAATTACGCACCAAAGAGATGTTATATTATGGATAATGAGAATGGTAAAATATAAAAAAACTGATACAAATGAAAACTATCTATATTAGAGAGGTATAATCTATGGATATTAATAACGAAAACGATAGCTCATTGAATACAGAACAATTAGGTGAAGATATACTTGATTTTAAAGAAAAAGAAGAATTAGAAAATAAAAGCAAAGAATTAGATGATATTGAAGAATCAAAAGAACAGATTGATGCTCCAGAAGGAATTAACATTCCTGCAGATGACGCACCTGATGAACAATGGGAAGACTACTATAATAAATTAAGACCTAAAGAACTAAAAGACTATGAAATTAAAAACGATTCATTTAATGAATCTACTATTGATCAATTAACTAATGTTGCTCATAAAATTGGGTTAACAAAAAGACAAGCACATAAATTTTTTGCTGAATTGACTAACTATTATGTCCAATCAAAAGAAACACAAATGGAAATGTATAAAAATGTAGTTACTAAAACTGAAGCACAACTAGCAAAAGATTTTAAAGATCCTGAAAAGGCTGAAAAAATTTTTAATAGTTATTTTTCAGATCTTCCAAAAGAAGAATTATCAAGATTAAATGGCTTTTTAGCTGGAAATTACAACTTGAAAAAATATATGTTAAAATATGCTTCTAGTCGCAAGGGAACACCCTTTCCGCAATCTACAGCTGAACCTAAGTTGACAGCAGAGGAAAAGATTGCGAAACTTAAGAGTGATCCTAATTTCGTGAAAGTATACAGGAAGGAATATAATCATCCTGATCACGATAAGTACGAAAAGCAAATGCATGAGTTGATAAGACAAGCTGAAATAGAGAAATATAAACAATAAGAGGCATAATTAAGAGGCATAAAAGAAAGTAGGTTTTTATTATGGTCGTATTTAATTCACATGACGTTGTAACCGAACATTTAATCTTCAAGAGAGAATTCACTGAAGGGTTAATTGAGGCAATGCAACAAAGAAAAAGTCACTTACGTGACAGTTGTCAACAAAAAACAGTAACAGGAGAAGCAACATATTTTGATTATATTGACTCCATTGAAATAACCAAAGCAATCAAGGGTTCTGATTATTTAGTACATGCTAATGAAGCAGAAAGAAACAAAGCTGTTAACCAATTCTCTACCTTTTCAAATCCAAGACACACAAGACGTGAGTGTATTGCTCATCGTTGGCCACACGGAATGTTAATAGATGATTTTGATGAAATTAGAGCAGGCGTAAAATTTCAAGACAAATATATCACAGACGCAAAAATGGCTTATAATAGATTATATGACAAGACAATTATCCGAGGTCTTTTTAATCCTGTTCAATATGGTGGTATACATACCCAAGGTCACTTTTCGGTAATGAATGACACACACTTATTATTTTGTACTCCTGATAAAATATTTGACGCCTTGCTTGAATTGAATGCAAGGTTTACTGATTATTTTGTTGATGATTCAGAAACTAATGTTGTTATCGACGGAAGTTTTAAATCATTATTATTAAAATCAGACAAGGTCACAAGTAGGGATTTTAATCCAGACTACACATTAGGAGATGGTAGAGTTACTCGTTTTCTAGGATTTAATTTTATTAATATAGATAGACGATTCATACCAAATGGTGCCATTGCTTTAACTAATAGTGATAATAGTGTTACTAAAAAAGCATATGTTATTCCTGACGCACAACACACACTACTTAAGGGTGATATATGGGAAGAACATGTAGATACACTCAAGGAAGCGCTTGGATGGGATGAAATGAAAAAAGTATATACAAAAATAAAAAATAAAGAAGATTATATACCCGTTAAATTCTATCCAGTATTTGTAAAGAACAGTTTAATTTTTGCATCCCTGCGTCCAATAACCGTTAAAATATCAGAAGATCCATCAATTGATTTCAAAACAAGACTTCATTTATCAGAAGACTTTGGAACAATGAGAATTCATGATAAGTGTGTTGGTTTTATTGGGGTATTACCTGAAGGAATCAACCAAATGCGTGTTGAAAAAATTATAGGCTTCGGTAGCCCAATCTATAATATTGAAAATCACAAGACACCAGAAGTACACACCTTAGAAAAAGACTCAATTATTATATAAAGTAATATTTGATTATTAATTAGAGAGGAGGAGGGGGTGCCTCTCCTCTCCTCTAGAATTAGGAGAAAATATGACTTACGATGAGTTTAAAAAACATTTAGAAAAGTACCTTAGTGAAATAAAAGGTGAATTCCCAAGTAGTTATGCAGATATTTTAAATCATGCTTCTGTACTAGCAAATTATAAACTTGAACCAAGTAAACAAAATATAAGTCTCGTTACCCGTGCATTGGTTTCATTATCAATGGAATTTACATGGGAATTTCTTGCAGGGGTTAGAGAAATTTCTCCAACTTCACCAACACTAATTAATCAATTTAATATAGGAACAAATTGGATAAAGATTAATTCGATAACAGATCATGCTGGACATCCTATTCCAATGAATCAATATACCTTGAGAGACAATGTTCTCCAAATTGAAAACTATGAAAAAATATACCTACATGGATATTTTATTAGTACTAATCTTGATAATTTTCCAGCATGGTTTATAGATATGATGATCTACAGAACCGCTGTGCTGGTTTGTTTAATATATAACAATAATGAAAAACTAGCGAACTATTTTGAAATACGTATTAAAGACTTATTTGATCATAGTAAAAACTATGACGCTGAGTTTAAGATAACAACCAAAGGGCTAGCTTTTGAGAGATAAAAATGGTAAGAAAATTTCATAATTCTTCTCCTTGGAACGTGACATTGCTTTCTGAAGATAGTAAGGGCGGGATTCCAACCAGAGGAACGTCTAATAAACAACCATTATTTAAAATTCAAAATTTTTCAGCAGGTGAGCTTTCATTACATTCTCAAAAACCGACTTCAAAACTATATAATGAAGGTTTAGCTAAGGCAGTAAATGTTCTTTTTTTAAATAACGGTTCAGTGGTGGTAAGACCAAACACTATAAGAATGGCTAATTTTGTAAAAGATATAGATGGTAAACTTCATAATGATCCAATAAGAAGGGTAGAACGATATTATGCAGATGAACTTCATAAATATCCTGAGGAAACAACATCTTTACCAGATATAACACAAGTGACAGACTTTGATGATGTTTTTAAAAATGAAGTTAATATTGAAGCTTCACTTCCACCCATTAAGGCTGTTAGTTTTAATTATATTACTGGTAGTGGAAATTCTGATATAGTTACTTTATTTGCAACAGCTGATGGAAAACTAGTTGTGGAGATAATAGCTCATGATCAAGAAATAAATTTTTATAAACTATTAAATGTAAAAGAACATGTTAATCTAGCCGTTACACGAATGACACAAGTAAAAAATTGCATTTTTATATCATCACTTAGTTTTGAAAATATCTATTGTATAGAAAAAAAATATGATGAAGAAAAAAAAATATCTTATGAAATAAAAATGATAGCATTACCAATTGGAATAGATGATAAAACAAAAAACAAAAGCAAATACATAACAGATCTTTTATTTTTTCAAAAACGTATATGGGCAACATCCTTTACTGAAAATTGTACTATTTATGGTAGTTCAGTTGGAGTTTATAATCAATTTACTCGCGCGGATTCATATACTATGGAAGCGCTTGAAGAAAAATCAAAATTCTTAGAAAAAAAACTTGAATTAGAAAAAAAAATAGAACTACGAAAAGAGTTCGAAACACAATCAAAACATAATTATGATTTGTATACAAAAATGAATAAACATATGGAAGATTTTAAAGCTGACTCAGATAGAACTGAATATGATTTTTATAAAAGATATAGCACAACATATTTTCAACAATATGATGTTGCTAATAAAAAATTTCTTTCTCTTCAAAAAGACGATCTAGAACCAAAAGTAAAAGAAATCGAGGAAAAACTTCTATTATTTTCCGAACATTATGCCGTAAAATATAATCTATTACATGATAAAATAACTGGTATATGGTGGTTTTTTGAATGGAAGAATAGTTTGTTAATTGGGACTCAAACACAAGTATTTAGTGTAACAGGAACAAGCTTCCATCCTCAAATATGTAGTTCAAACATAGAAGTAAGTCTTTACCTTCCGTATGGAGTTAGTTATATAAAACCAATTATATATGATAAAAATAATTTCGTGTTAGTCGGAAAAGATAGAAAAAAAATAAGCATGATAACACAGGTTGATAAAAAGATGGAAACAAAAGAGCTAACACAAAATTGCTCTTATTTTACTAATGATAAAATAATACAAGTTGTAGTACAACATTCATTTATTGATATAATCTGGGTGTTGACAGAAAAAGGGAAACTATATAGCTTATCTTATAATCCAGCTACGGAAATCTATGCTTGGTCAGAACAAATATTAGGTGGTAAACACTATGAAATCCAATCAATTACGGTTGGTAATTTTCAAGATGAAGAAACCTTGTATTTAGTTGTCAAGCGATATGCTACTCTTGTTCTAGAGCGCTTAAAAAGCCTTTACTCAATCTATAGCTCAGAAATGGTGGATTTACTAGATTGCTCATCAGTAAATATAGATAACGACAAACTTAATCTCCTTCCCTTTGATACCACCTATTTTATTGGAGGTGGCGCTGATAAATTTAGTTATGTTTTTCGAATCTATGAAAGAAACCTCAATATATTCACTAGCACGAAAGGCGAAGAAGCCGTCGTAGGGTATCAAGATTGGAAACTAACAGATAAATCTATTGACGTAAAAGGCGAATATAATATAGCTGATATTAAAAAAGCTTGTCTAGTTAAAATTGATGCTAAAAAGGAATGGGAATATTTACCTTCAAAAGAGGGTAGCAAGGCTACGTATGGTATTACAAAGAGTATTGGATATACGTACGACGCATTTATAAAATTATTACCACTAACTATATCTAGTGTTCCTGAGTTAGCAACAACGTTTGGCGCATGTGATATAGAGATTACAGGAGTGACAATTTCTGTCTCTTGTGCTAAGAATAATGATGTAAACCTCACACCTGCAAGCTATATTAATTTTGAAGCAGAAGATAAATATATATTACCTAAGAACGTAGAAAAAAAACAACATGATGACAATATTATAGAATATAAATATAAATATAGAAATCTATCACTTAAAAAAGACATTCAATTGACAATTGGTTATCCAATGATAATTATAATTAATAGTATTGAAATTGAATACAATATTGCAAATATAACTAGAAATACATAAGGAGAAGCATATGAATTGGGGAGGATTGGTTACAGGCGTAGTTGTCGGTGGACTAAAGACTGGTTATAATGTGTGGCAAGGTTCATCAAAATCAAAGCAATACGAAGACATAAGTGCGCAAGAAAGAAGCCGTTATATAGCTATGCTAAGGAAGCAATATGCTCTCCAAAAACTAGCTAATGAATTTAAAGAAGAGGCTGGAAAACGAAAGATTCAAGAGACACAAGAACAATCAGCGTCAGATATTGTAGATATATCTCGTCAACAACAAGAAGCCTATTCATCCAATATATTACAATCTGTAGGACGCGGAATTGATTCAGATAGTCCCACAGTACAAATGGAAAGACTCTATATTCATAGTAAATATGAGCTTTCTAAAGAAAAAATAAGGAGAGCAACGGCATCAAAAACCCAAGATTATTCAGATATGATAGTCTCAGGATTACCACAAGAAGATTTAGGAGTTATTTTACAAGAAGCAAATAATCTCTTTGATCAAAAATTACAAGCACAACAAATTGGTTTTGATAATGAATTTTGGGGTGGTTTGATTGAAGGCGGTGGGGGGATTCTATTATCTTTAATAAAAGAATACGGTGGCGATGTAGTCTCGTCTTTTATGAAATAATATTATTAATGAACTTAAGAGAAATTTGGGTTAGTTATGGAAGAAAAAAAATATGATGTCTCCGATAGCATAGCCTTAGAGGCATTAAATCAAGAGAAACAAAATGTTTTAAATAAAAAAAGCCTTCTTCCTTACGTAGGTGAGCTAACTACTAAGATACTAAAGGAAACAGAAGGTTTTTTTAAAGAAGAATATAAGCGTCAGATTGACCCCAAAATAACACAATATGTTGAATTATTGCAAAAAGAACCTGTCTTTGTAGTCGATTTAGAAAACCCAGTAGGTGAGCCTGATGTATATATAAAAAGAGGAGACAAGCGAGTAAAAAAAAGAGATGATTTTATTTTAAATTTTGATTTAATTGTAAACGAATCTTTAAAAAATTGCCTTCACCCTCAAGTTGCACAAACACTTGCAGCGGAATATGCCTCTATGAAAACAAGCTATCTTTCCAAACTAACTTTAGAAAATCAAAACACAATATCATCAGAGAAAATTAAGCATTTTAATAATGAGATACTGTCTGCACGTAATTTATATGCTAGTGAACTTACAGGAAGGAAGCCAGAAAAATTTAATGAGATGATAACTAAACTCACAGACTCAGTTAACTCACTTGCAATTAC